>OOAF01000016.1_pt1 | contig 212932 bp, 310 predicted proteins | sample 1671251 | NCBI WGS metagenome assembly OOAF01 (sample SAMN06348137, study PRJEB24527) | human gut metagenome | biome: human gut; feature: ankylosing spondylitis patient; material: feces | host: Homo sapiens | place: China | collected 2015-10 | reverse complement strand
CAAAAAAGCTAGTAAAATCAATGCTTTGAGGCACTTTTGCTGCATGGATCACTGGAGAAAATCGCTACATTATAAACACGTGTAAATGGTTTTTGCGTTTTTAAAAAAATGAAATTTAGGTATTGACATACCAAGTACTTGGTGCTATAGTTGTGCCAAGCTTAAATGAGCCAAGGCAGTGACCGCTGTCGTTAGTGTCCAAGCGTGTAGGGGATGGGAACCTACTAAAAAACCATTTTACACTGTAAACCATAGTACCACGAACACGGCGTGATGTATCCGTGAGACGGTTATCAATAATCCGCAAAAATTGAACAGTCCAAACTGCGACAGGAAAGATGGCAGTAAAGCTTTGCACGTTACATATTTTTAAGTTGAACGTGCGGTCACATACCAGACCAAAAGGTTATGCTATAGATAATCTAGTAAGGAAGTGCAAGCGGATATATCCGAGGGATTAAAAGAGTAGGTGAAGGTCTTGCATGAAATTGTTAGGAAGGAACGCCATATCTGCCTATAGCTATGCGGTATGAAAAACCATTTAGTGTAGGGACTAAATATAGTAAAACGCAATACCGAATAGTAACCGGATTTCATCCGGGGCTTATGATTTCATCATAAGGCTATTCATTATACATAGACTTCTGGCATATGTTCCAATGGCAATAGTTAGCAGTCGTTTGCAATACGTCAACTTTAGGACGTTGGAAAGAATAGGTTACAATTTCAATCTGGCTTTATTATTCTTTCCAGTAGGTGCAATCCCTACGTTGTAATTTACCAAAAATAATATAATTGCGCTCACTGCATAGTGTGGGAGAAAGAGGCAACTATGTCCAAAAAATTAATTTCTATTTCTATTCTTTGCAACAACGAAAAAATTGACCGTCACACTGATATTATGAACTATATCACAATGCTTGTTCGGTCTATGGAATGCCAGTCTTTAAAATCTGGCATGAAAACCGCACTAGAAAGTATTACAACTGCTCACCCGGAATATACCGATAGAATTCCGGTATCAAGTAATACAGATGATTTGGCTATCATTCAACAGGTTTTAGGCGTTTCCGCTGATACTTTCACGGAATCCCTCAAACTGTATGAGGTAGCCCAGTCTGAAATTTTATCTACAGGTGTAACTAAAGAGGATTTTGCCAGCCTTAAAAAAGCTGACCGCATGTTCCTCACGCTCATTGCACACATGAACTGTCGTGCCGTTAATTTCTCTTATGAGGAAATCAGCAAAGATGAGATTATAAAATTCAAGGATAATATTATCAATTTCCGGAAGGACTGTAAAATCAGTGACCTCAAGTCACGCCTCCAGGCTATGTTTAATTCTTTAGTTTCTGAGGAAGGCGACATGTTCTACGGGCTTAAAGTGCGCAAGTCTAACCTTGCGACAGATACCATTGTACAGGCTGTAGGTCTGACTTCTGGCAAGGCTAAATTGAATAAGGATAAGGACGATTACTCCTTCAGCAATAAATTTAGCAAGCTGAACCTCCTTCAGATTCTGTCAGACTATTTTGGTGTTGTTTGCTATGGCAAGTCTAACGAAGTCGAAGTCATCAAACCTCAGTCTCAGGAAGCACCAGTAGAAACACAGCCAGTTCAGTCTGAAACTGTGGAAAAGTCCACAGAGAAACCAGCTAAAAAATCCACCCGTAAATCCGCAAAAAAGGGTGAAAAGGTGGCATAATGCCACCGATCCCATCAGGCACACTGTCTATAGGACTATGCCTCAACGTCAAGTGTGCCATTCGTAACTTATCAACTAAATAATCTCTGAGAAAGTCTGTCTAATCCGCAGCATTTCCCTAGGGATAATCTACCCAAAAATAAGGAGGTTTCAGCAGCATGAGTAACCGTCAATATGTCCATCTGGCAGAGCGCCAAACTAAGATGGAGGGATTCTGTGTCCCAGTAGGCGCAATCTTTGGGCGCCGTAGAATCAACAATAAATCTCTGTTTTGGGTGTCACTTTGTCCATCAGAGATATCACTGAAAAATGAATCACGCAAGTTTTCTCTTTGGGTGAACTCTGGCAATAACTGGAGGAAAGTTTCTGCGTCTTTTCGTGGAATGTATGAACCGATCCGTTCTGACATGGTAAAAATCTGTCAAAAAATCAACGGTTTTCCAGTCGTTGAACCTTGGAAACGTCCAGTCCGTCCGGTCATTACACGGGCAGACCGTGACGCTCACAAGTTGGCTATGGAATTTTCATGGCCGGAACCGCAGCAGGGATATTCTCGCAAAAATTCAGACGGTACTACCAGGGACTGGGACGCTCAATATATGGTAGATGGTCGGGGTTACGACATTTCGTGGGAAGAAAAGGTTTACCCACTGGAAAATTACAATGGTCTGCCAGTGTATTACAACGAAAATTCCAAACCTTCTATGACTAAAAAATGTTCAAATACTGGCTATGATGGAGCATTCGAGGGAATAGGTAACACCAGAAGGGACGGTATGAAGGTTAAACAGATCAAATGTCGTCCTGGAAAACCGTTTATTGTGAAATGATAGGAATAGGAGGGAATCCGTAATGGAAGTAACAATGGACTTATCAACTTTCTGTGAGACTACGCACAGAATTAAAAATCAATTCTCAGAAGGGAAATTGTCAAGAGAATCAGCAATCAACAAACTTGCCAATCTGTACGCAGACTTTTTTGGTATGTTTACCGGATCATACCAGGAAGCCATGTTATCAAATTTTTACATTGATGAGGATTAATCTTTTCCTCATTCACGCCCACATAGTATAACCGGATATTACGATCCACGCACCACGCAGTCACGCATACCCCAAAACTGCGCAAAAAATCCGCAGCTTAACCCCTGAGCTGTAGATGCCTCTCCCTTAGTGTGTATAGATAGCGGTTCGATTCCGCTTGTGGGCTTACTATTCCATTTTACAGATGTAAATGATATAATATTTATAATTTTATTTATATTTACAGGAGGAAACGACCATGGAAAATTCTATACTAAGAAGAGAACTGGAAAATATGCCTTTTGATAAGGCATTTGATACCGGAAACGGAGAAGAACTCTGCCACGCAACAGGGTATGAGGTTTGCCTGGGTGATCCGGACGATGCCTCCGATTGGTGGGAGGAGTTCCAGGATTCAGAAGGCAATCTGCATTACGGTAGATAATGTCTTCTCACAACGGAAACACTAATAGAGTCTATCAATTAGATAGGCTCTTTTTTATGCAAAAAATAATTCTCAGAAGGGAGATCAAAATTATGACATTATTAAAAGTTCTGAAAGCAGTAAAAGTTCTTACATGGACAGCTTCTATCTCAGCAATGCTTATTAACGATCCAGTAACAGTCTCCGCAAAGGTAAACGTCCGGTATAGTGCCGGAATTGTAACCGGTGCAAAATCAATCACAACTACAGATGGTAATATCTGGAAAACCAAACGTGAACTCCATTTACGAAAGGGAACGAACGTCCAGGTTAAATTTGACACTAAAGGAACTCGCAGAAAAAAGGATGATACAATCCTTAAAGTTTCCAAAGTACCAAATGTAAATCAAGCAAAACCGGAGATTAGTATTCCAATCTCTGATATTGCATTGGTATACACAGATTCTTTAGGCTACACCACATTACAGCTGAAGGACTACGGCTGTATTGGTAACATTAGTTACCAGGAAATTAAGTCCATAATTAACTCTTATTATACGTCAGTAAGGGAAACTACAGATTCTGTGACAGTCACAGAGCCAAATGGAAGCAGTTGGACAGTAAGAAAGTGAGGTACTACATGAGCTATTAATGGAGGTGAGTACAATGTCAGAATCAGTTAAATCTTATAAGCGAGATGCAATCAAAGCTGCAAGGCAACTGAAATATTCAGATTATATTCTTGCTAGATTAAACAACGCAACAACGGAAAGCGAGATCTGCCGACTGATGATTGAGGGCAGGCACACAAAACGGTATTATTAAAACCATATATAATAAGGAAGCTTTTCATTCCATCTACGGTTCGTAGGTGGATTTTTTAATACAAAAAGTTTTCAATCTTGGAAGAGAAACACAAGGAGATAAGGCAAATGGTTAGAACATATGCACTTGCAGAGCGAAAATATGACAGAACTAAAGCTGTCATAGTTTTTGATCGTTGCGAGGATGATGGTTATCCATTAAGCATAATGATGTTTGAGTTAGCAAGAGAAAACTATCCGTATAAATACCCTTCGCCATTTGGGGACATTAAAAATATCTCATGTGATACTGCAAGAGGTGATACGGAAATGAAAGAGAAAGGATGGGTGAAACTTACAAATGAAACGCAAATGGTATAACTGTGAGATTAATGAGCTGGATGCTCAGAAACTCAAGGCAAAACTGAAAGAAGAAAATATTAAATTTGAAACATCAGGTGTCGGATGTGGTTATGTACACTTCGAGATTTTTTGTAATGACGCAGAGGTAGGAATTATTGACAACTTTTTAATGGAGCTATAAAGCAAACAAGAGAAAGGGCAAGGTAAACAAAAATGGGAGCAACAGCAGAAGCAATCAACTATGATTATGATATTATTGATACACCAACAGAAACAACAACAGATAAGATTGTTCGGTGTTTCACAGATAGTGAGCTTAATGATGAGCTTGCTAATCTGTTAAAGGATAGTCTTACAGGAGTACGCAAGGCAAGTTTTGAGTCTCACGGTTTAGAAATCCGTAAAAGAAACCGTGAATTGATCATCAGAGAGAAGAAGAAACAAAAACTTTTTAATATGATTGAATTATCCATGATGATCTTTGTACTACTATTAACTCCATTCTTAGGGACTGCGATTGTAAGGGAAACGATGTATTTATGGTTATACCTTGTAACAGGACCAGTAGCAGCATATTTATTCAAACAATTAAAAAGAATATAAGAGGATGCAGGAATGATTAAGAGATTTTTCAAAGGAAAACCGTATTCTTTAATGCTTGTAAAGCAGGATGAGAATAATGATCCGTATACCTGGAGAGTAAATGTTATTTTCAAGGAACGTGTAAATGGTAATCTTTTTTTTAAAGGAACCGAATATTCATATCTGGTTCATCCGGATAATTCTGTGTACTACACAGATGGTTACTCAAACAATCGTTGCCACTGTGCAAATATTGTACATGGATGGCAGTGGTAAGGGAGGTACAAGGTAAGATGTTAGATTATGTAATTCTTACAGCCAATCAAGTTTTAAATTGTGATGATCCAGAACTACTCATCAAGGAACAGGAAGAGAAAAGAGAAATATTTGGACTGGATGACGGACATTATCTGTGTCATTTCTTTAGTTCAAGCTTCTTTGATGAGCGAACTGATCATTACACTATTGATGATGCGATCCAATGCTTGGCAATTAAAGAGGGCTACGACATGGTTCAATTCTCCAATGGAAACATTGGATTTATTGCTTACTATGATAACAAAGTAGATGGATTTGAAATAATTGATAGAGAGGTGTAAAGGAAATGAAACAATGGAGTATTGATATATTCAGAAAAAATAAAAGTACAACTGTTTACTTTGATGATCAATATGACGCAATTAGATATGCAATCAAAGCTGCACAAAAGGAACCAAAAGCAAATATTTACATGCTTGAAAAAATTTTTGATGATAAGTATGACAATATTGTACTTTTATATGAAGGTAAGGAGGCGTAAGAGTTAGAATGATGAAAGGAAAAGAAATTAAGGATTACTGGAAAGAAATAGTAAAAATCTATGAAGAAACTATTGAACAGAATAATCCAAAGATTACTATGGACACAATCTATCAGAGGTTGGACAAGGCAAAAGTAAATGAAACATTTGCAACGATTGCTGCAATTAAATCTTATGACGGTAGAATTTCACCGTGGAACAGGGAAAAACTTAAATCTATTCCAGTAGATCCTGATAATTTGGTATGGAGTAGTTCAAATCCAGTAATTTACGCAGGAGTTGACGATATTCATACTTCACATATTGATAATCTTATTACAGAATTGGAGGCGTAAGAGTTAATGGGTAAGCGAACCACGAAGTCGTGGGATAAGCGGCAGGAACGGAGACTCCGGTCTTATCTCAAGGCAAATGGATATGTATATGTCTGCTCAAAAGGTGGACATGACAAGTACAGATCAACAATAACTGGACACAACACAGAAGTAAACAATAATATTAACAAAATGGTCTGGTTGAAAATCATCAAAGAGGTTGCAGAAGATCTCACATCAAAAGGCTACAACTACGTTTCATATGAACGAGTTCGGTAGTCTTTTTTTTATTGCAAAAATTTAAAAAACTGAATAGTGAATGCCGTAAGACAAATTGAAAAATATAGATAAATTTCGGAGGATAAAATTATGTGTAAAATTAATACAAACAAACTGATAGAAATGAGAAAAAATGCAGGAATGACACAGGAAGAGTTAGCTAATAAAGTTGGTATCTCACGAAGCACAATCAATCAGTATGAGAATGGGAAAGTAGAACCTTCAGAAAAGAATATTATTAATATCTGCAACTATTTCAATATCACAAAAGATGATCTTGAAATGCACGATGTAGGATATGATTTCTTAAATCGTAGAAGTGATTTTGAGGATAAGTTAAGGAAAAAAGAAGGATTTGTTCGGTATAGTGATCCAAGAGAGACAGAAAAATGGATTGCTGAACATAGAACTTTAACAGAAGAGCAGGAAATTGGTGAAATTAAAAATGCCCTTAGCAGCTCATTTACATTCTGCGGAAAAGAATACATAGCCATTGATCCTACTCTGATTCATGTTCCTGATTGGCAGAGAGATACCGACATGGCAAAGGCAATGGAAATTGCAGAAAACTATGATGATAAAAAGTTTGATCCAATCAAAATTTATTTAACCGAAGAAGGCAAGGCAATTGGAGCAGATGGTATTCATAGAGACGTTGCCAGAATTATGTTAAATGCAAAGGCAAAAGATGTATACGATAGAAAGAAAGTTATTGTTGAGGTTCTTCATTGTACAGAACAGGAAGCAGTGATCACATTCTTAACTCAGCAGTCTGGAAGAAAAACAATGTCTGTAAATGATACGTATAGAGCAGGTATTAAGGCAAACATAGCTGAGTATGTAATTTTCAAAGAGCTTTTCGTAAGAAATAATGTACAGATTAGCGCAGAGTATGAAAAACTTGAAAAACCTATTGGAACCGTTAGGCCTTCAACTGCTATTCTCAGAATGGCAAGAAGTAATTACAAGATATTGGAAACAATTATTAATTTGATTAAGAAACTTAATTGGTGTGGTTCTGATTGCAAGGGAGTTTTTACAATGAGAATTATTGGTACACTTAATAAGATTCTTGCAATGTATGGAGATGATGCAATTGCCATTCTGATCAAAAACTGCAAGGGAGCCACATATTATGATAGTGAGATTTCTCCAGTTGGAACTAACTCATTATTATTTGATAAACTTGCTGAGATTGTTAGCAAAGAAATCACTCCAGTGGAAATTCATAGTGGACAGCCACAGCAGACAAGTGAAACATTAGGAACAACCATTCGCAAATTTGCATAACAAAATACATATATATTGAGAAGTAAAGAGGGTAGCAAGCGAAATTGCTGCCCTCAAATTATATAGAAAGGAGAATAAGTTATGGCATATATAATTTATGCATCAAATAGAGTATATGAAAATGTTCGGTCTTATTTTGAAGCTGGTAACGGAGTTCAGAATTACGATTTATTAGAAGTTGTTCATAAGCTTGGTGAAAACAATATTTATAGAGTAATGGCGCAGCATAAAAAGACTAAAGAATATACAGTTTGGACTTGCTGGAACGAAACCACACAGTCACTAAACTTTGGTCATTACGATCTTACAAAAGAAACTGCGATTGATATTTTATATTGTAAAGGAGAGTGAGAGTGTTGATCAACAATATGAGAATGCAGGAAATCGCAGAGGTGCTTACAAGCAGAATCGCAGAGTATGATCGAGATTTTGCAAGAGAAGTTCTTATTGATGAACTTGATATGGACAATGAAGAGCTTCATTATTTCGGAATCTCTAAGGGAGATTTGGAACCTGAAGATGATGGAAAAGATGATGAAGACAATCCTTATTTTGAAGATGATATTTTACTAGACTGGGATTTGTAAAAAAAAGATAAAATGAAACTTTTAAGGGAGGAAAACAAAATGAAGAAATTTGAACTTACAACAGAAACTAAAATTAATATTTTTGGTAAAAAACTTTTTAGAATTAAAGCACTTATTTCTTTTGGACTTATATCTGCTGGAGAAAAAGGAGGATGGGTAGAAAAAGAAGAAAATCTAAGTCAGTCTGGTAACGCATGGGTATTTGGTAATGCAGAGGTATCTGGTAATGCAGAGGTATATGGTAATGCAAGAGTATCTGGTAATGCAAGAGTATCTGGTGATGCAAGAGTATATGGTAATGCAAGAGTATCTGGTGATGCATTAGTATATGGGGATGCATGGGTATATGGTGATGCAAGAATATCTGGTGATGCATTAGTATATGGTAATGCAGATTACACTACTATTCACGGTTTTGGTACATGCTTCCGTACAACAACATTTTTCAGATGCAAGGATAAAGAAATCAGAGTTTCATGCGGATGCTTTTTCGGAACAATTTCAGAATTTAGAGAACAAGTAAAAAGAACAAGAAAAGGTAAAGTTGCAGAAGAATATCTGATGATTGCAGATTTTATGGAAAAGCATTTTAAAGAAGAATAACGGAGATAAGGTAAATGAAGTTAAATAGTATTGAGCAAAAAGTAAGGGCATTAATGGCAAAAGATAATAGTCTTGATTCATGGATTTGTGAAACAGAAGCTGCGTTAAAAAGAGATTTAACCGCAGAAGAAGAAACACGATATATTAAAGAAACTGCTCACGAATGTATGATGCTAATGATTGACTTAAGTTGTTCATTAGAGGAAGCATATAATACACTGATGAATTAAAACGGAGATAATGTAAATGAAAAAAGACAAACCAAGATGGAAAGATCTTCCGTTCTATGAACGATTTGCAAGGACTTGTAAGCGAAATGGTTCTGCGGATTGGATGGTAGAACACATTAGAGAGCGTGGTAAACAAAAAGAAAAAGAAGCTAAAGAAAAAGAAGCAAGAGAAACGGAGGATAAATAGTATGAGTATTACAAAATTGATCGAGTTACTTCCAGATAGTGTCAAGTGTGACACTGTAGATTTTAAAGATGTTCGGTTAAAGGATGGTCGCAGCGCCATCCGTGTTACTATTGACAGACTTCTTACCCAGGAAGAGAAAGATAAAATGACCAGTAAAAGGTTTATTGGTATTGATTGCGTAGGTTTTTATAAGTATGCACCGGAAATTAAGAAATCATATTTCTATGTAGTTTAGTGAGGTAAGGGAAATGAGAGAAACAGCAGAAGAAATTATTACACAGTTCCCATTATGGGAAAAGCGAAAAGATATTATTGTAGCTGTTCGGTATGCAGATATTCCGGATAGAGAATATACCGAAAAGGATCATGAATTTTATAAATCACTTCCGGAAGGCACAATGAGAAATGTTTGTTTTGCAGATGAATGGATTTGGTTAGTCAATGGTGATTATCAGATTTATTATCCATGCTGTGGAAAAATCTACATCCATAAGGCAACTCAAAAAGTAATGCATGGCGACATCAATATCCACTACAGAGGAAAATGTTATAATGTGATGCTTAACTTGATGTATGGTTACACAATACTTAGGGTTGATAAATTCTTGCATGATTCCGGTCCAGGTAAATCTGTTGGATTTTGCACAAAAGATTCTTTTGGAAGTACACAGTACGCAAATCACACAGAAGAAATGGAACGTGATGAGATTCTGAGAATATTAAATGATCCAATGACAGATTTTGGATATGGAATACAAAAATTTTTAGAAACCGCAAGAGAAGTATACAAAGAGAATCCTAATAACTATTATCTGAAAAATTGCTGGGGATTCGGAGGTAAGGGAAAATGAAATTATATTATGCATCTGTGATGATTCAAGATAGTGAAAATAGCAAACCATGGTTATGTTCAATGCAAGATAGCAGCACAACCATTGAAGATGCAAAAGAAATTATATTAAAAGCAAGAAAAAATTTTCGTGTATTATCTGCATGGATTGATACGTATGACGGTGCAAATAATAAAATCACAGTTTTCCATGAATGCTATGTAAATTTTATAGGTTACGTAGAAAAACCATGAAAGGTAGGTAAGGGAAAAATGAAATATTATGGAAAAATTACATATGAAATAGATGAGAGTCATCCTAATGTAAATTATGTTATTGGTGGTTGGTATAAAGGAAAAGTATTTGAGTATGAAGATAATTATAGCTTTGATGAAAGATTATATTCACCAGAGGATCATGATATGCTTGTCAACTACATTAAAAATGACTTGAAACTTGTAGCAGGTGGTGGATATAGTTCAGGACATATTCACAATATAAAATTTGAAATCCAAAGAATAGCGTAGGAGTAGATAAAATGAAAAATTACACAGTGATGGTCAAAAGATATGGCTTTATTACCGTTGAAGCAGAAGATGATGAGGATGCCCTGGAACATGTAGATGGACTATCATCTTCTGATTTTGATTGGTCAGATTTTGGTGAAGCTCAAATTGTTGAAGATAAAGATTAAGATAAAACGGAAATTTTATGGGAGAATCAGATGAGTAAAGGAAAAGACATTTCTACTATGTTTACAAAAGAAGAAAATAAAAAGAATGGAAGACTTGGATATGGACTGGCTACCAGAGAGAAGGAAGATGTTATCAGTCCGGCACAGTATGGAGCATTCTTAGAAAAAAGAGGTAAGAGGAAATAAAAGAAATAATGGAGGACGGAATATGAAAAAGTATAGTGTAACTTATCACGAAACCTATGAAGAAAATTATGAAATCGAAGCTAGTTCACCGGAAGAAGCAGAGGAAATTCTTCGAGAACGAATTAGAGATGGCAAAGAAGATGGTCCAGAGCAGTGCTGTGACAGTTGGTGTGATGTGGTAGAGATAGAATAGGAGGCACAAAAGTATGGATATTAATTTTGACAAATTAGCAATTGCTATCATTGACGAGTTTGAATCTGATAGAGAAAGTTCTGGTCGAAATGAAATTGTTAAAGGAATGAAGTATGTACTTAATAAATATACTTCAGGACATGATCGAGAAATTATTGACCAGATGCTTATGACATTTACTGGATGGACTCTACAAATACTGCTTGAGAAGGCAAAAGAAGTGTCAGATGAAGAAATTGAAGAACTATAAAATCCGCATTTTGTAAGGGAGATGAAAATTATGACAGTAGGTCAGTTAATTGAGGGATTAAAGTATTACGATCCAGAATCGGATGTAACTATTTTTGACAATAACAATGATGAACAATATGATGTTTCTTTTGTCATTGAGGATGAAGAAAAAAATTTACAAGTAATGATTGTATTTGAGGGAAACAAAATTCGTATTTGATCGGAGGAGAAAAATGGAATATTCAAAAATTGTAAAAAAAGAATGCCAAATGTGCGGTAAAACATATTTTGTCAAATTGACAGAAGTTGAATATGATCGGTACAAAAAATATATTGCATACGGAAGCTTGATTCAGAATGCCTTTCCAAACACAAGTCCAACAGTAAGGGAATTTTTAAAAACTGGGTATTGTCCAGGATGCCAGGAATTATTGTTTGGCAAAAGTGAGCAGAAAGAATTGTTCTTTTCTTACGATGATATTAGAAAAGATGTTGTAGAAGAGTTCTGTGAAAAGCATGAAAATATATTAAATGCTCTCATGTCTAATGAGGCAGATGTTTTGACAGAAGAGGAGTGGCTATTGCTAATGTATGAGTTTTAGTGAAAGGAGCAAGAGAAGTGGCATACTATCATAGTCCAAAAGAGTATGAAGCAAAAACAGGAAAACGTTTTTCTGATAAAGGAGCATCAATTCACAGAACTGGATCTGTAAAGGGAATGGTTAAGTTAGGATACTGGGATAAAGATGCAGACAAGGTAAGATGTGGAAGCTACATTTATCTACAAAATGATTTTAAATAATAATTATATTCTATGGAGGTAATGAAAATGACAGCAAAAGCAAGGGAATTATACTGTTATGTAACAGGCACAAAACCATTTTGTGATCAAATGGATGAGATAGTTGGAAAAGCAAAAACTGGTTCACAATATCACTTTATTAAGTTTAAACTTGCCAGTGTCGTTGGTAAGGCAGTGCAAAAGTATAATAATGATTCTGGATATAGATTTAAATATATGGACCAGGACGCAGTAATTTATAAAATATTGAGTAGTTTATATCCAATTTCGTAAAGGAGAGAAGAAATGACTAAATTAGATGATATGGCAGCTGATGAATTTAAAAAGTTACCAAAAAAGAAACAAAAGGAACTCAACAAGGCAAAACGTATACAAGTAGCACCGCCAGGACATGAGTTTAATAAAAGCAATGTTCGGTACAAACGATGGAACGAGGATGAGTAATGGAGGTACGACATGAAAGAATTTGATTTACCTGTAATGGATGGAACACGAAAAAGTTTTTACGGAAAGGCAAAAATAATTGAACACGATAATGGAGATATATGTCTGATAAGTTATTCAACATTGGTTGCTAGAATACATAATGGAAAGTTTGAGAAGTTATGGGATGGATATAGTGCCACAACAATGCGGCATGTAAATTCATTCCTTTTATTTTACAATCTTCCAGGCGGTGGAAAGTTATGGTGGAACAAATTGGAGGTGGTGGCATGACTGAAAGAGAGAAAAATCTAATTAAAAGTAACCTGAAAGCTTTTGTATATAATTTTGGATCAGTTCGTATTGAGAAAGAAAATTGTGGTAAAGGCTTTTATGTGTTTTATCCGGAAGATAGTGATTCATATATACAGTATTGCTATAGCATTGAGTACCTGGATGGTTGGCTTTATGGATGTGTTCAAGGAAAACTAAGATTAAAATTAAATGATGAAAGAGAGCGTGAGCTGTATGGTTAAAAGATTTAGAAAACCAGATACGATTGAAGCATATAATACTGCCGGATTCAGAGAGAGATACGCAATGGAGAATGGAACTAAAAGTACAGTGTATCTGAATGGACATAAATGTTACAAGTTTACATATTCAAAAGATGTTGATTATCAGGATGCAAATGGAGCTTTATATGATACTGTCGATAAAAGATTGAGGGCTTAATATGTTAAAAGATATTAAAGATGCAAAAGAAATTAGCTGCTATGACGCACTGACAGGAAGATATGCTGGTGAAGAGGACGGTTGGCAGAAATGGAAAGATTTAGATGAAGATACAAGTTATGAAGTATTTTGCTTATGTCGTGAATTTGTAGCAAAAACAGCTAGGGGAAATCGGAGAACAAGAATTATGAATAAAGGGAAAAATTATGTTGAGCCTTGTGGAATTCTCAGAAGACTTGCATATAACTTTAAGAGAGGTGAAATTGAGTATACTGCTGGTCAAGATTATAATGAAGAAATGAAAACATTAAGAGGAATTTTTGATTAAAGGAGGATAAAAATATGTTTAAACTTACAATTAATACAGGCAACGCAGCTTTTCACGATGAGTATAATGATAATAGAGCTTATGACAAATACTGTGAGGCAGAAGAAATTTCCAGAATCTTAAGAGAAGTTATTGATAAACTTGAGTATGGTTGTGAGTCAGGCGTTTTAATTGATATCAATGGAAATAAAGTTGGAGAATGGAGCCGGTAAAAGGGAGGTTTTACGATGAGAGAGATAATTAAAAAGTTCAATGTTTACCAATATTCTGAACTATCAGATGAAGCGAAAGCAAAAGTTCGGAGCTGGTATATTGATGATCAAGTAAGATCAGAAGAACTAACCTTTCTAATTGACAAAGATTTGAAAAATCTGTTTCCTAATAGTAAACTTACAGTTGAATGGAGTTTATCATCTTGCCAGGGTGACGGAGTAAATGTCTACGGTGATTTGTGCTTTATGGATTTAGTAAATATGGTACAAAATCATTTGTGTGGAGATAACTACAAAGCTTTTGAGAATTTCTTTTCATGGAAGGAAATTAAAACTGCAAAGTTTTATTCTGAATATTGTGGCGATGTAAAATTACCTGCTAACAGAATGAGATATACATATTGCTATGTTGACCAAATTGATCTCGAAGCTGATTTTACATATGAGATGTCACATTTTAGGAATATCAATTTAGATTTACTAGGCAAAATGGAAACTCATGTCAAAAGGGTAATTAAAAAATACTGTTTAGATTGGGAAGAAACAGGTTATAAATATCTGTATGAACCTGATGAAGAAGAAATTGAAGAAACTTGTAAAGGAAACGAGTGGGAATTTCTTGAAGATGGAACATATTATGCAGCATAAATTATAAGGCAACTGAGAAGTACATAGTACTAGTTGCTTTTTTTAATACAGAAAATGGAGGAAGTTAAGATGAATAAAATTGCAAATATTATTGAAAAGGAAATTGGTAGAACTGGAGAGATGATGGTCCTTGAATATCTGATGAACAAGGGAATTGAAAATTTAAAAATGTTTAATGAGGACGATATTAAAACCGTCAAGGGAAATGCACTTATGACCAAAGAGTATTGTCAGTCAATTGTAAGATGTGCAGTTCGGATTGCTGAAGAATGCGAATCTATTGATATTTTCAAATATATTCGTTGCAAAGCTTGGTTCAGTCCAGCAGTAAATGTAATTCAATTAGTTAAGGATGCCATATCTGATTGTGATTGGGAATACTTATGTGAAGAAATGGATATGGATCCAGACGAAACAGATTATATTAACCTGAATTTTATTTCGGAGGTAGAATGATGGATATTGATAAGAAAATAGAAGAGCTGCTTGGCCAACTTGGTAAGACAAAAGAGAATCTGGCAAGGGAACTGGAAGAACTTTATCAATATGTAGAATCACAGGAACATAGATATCTTGACTTGCTTACATTGCAGAGAATGTTTTCAGAAAAACAGGGCTTCGAGAATAGGATGGAAGATGCAAGATGGCACGCTGAATTTCTTGGATATGAGCTTTCTGACAATGAACTAACAAGAATTGTTCGGAGATTTGAAGCGAAATATGACTGTGATATTGATGAAAGTAGTCAGTGGGAGACTTTAATTAATACTTATGTAAACAATAGATAAAGCAGAAAGGGAACTAGAGGATAGAAATGACAGAAATTATTCATACGATTAACGTAAGTGCAAATAATTTTGGTGATTTAGAAACATGTTTGGATAAAAACCCTGAGTTTTTATTGTTCACAAGTCCATCAGGAGCGACATTAAAAGTTGATCTCAAACAACAGAAAGATGAGAAAGACAGTGCAGAAAACATTGTAGTTCGGTGGATGAATGATATTAAAAGCAAAACAACCAACTATACTGATTATTCGAGTGCAGCAAAAAGGTTAGGAGAGATTAAGTCTTATTGTGATGCGGTGATTGTGGCGGCAACTTCAAAATAAAATGTAGATTTAGTGGAGGAGGAGAAAATGGGTGCATATTTTATCAATAATGGATATTTATGTATTAAAAATGAGTTTGCGGAAGAATGCGTAAATCTCCTTAAAAAAGAGATTGGATATGATGAAGACGATGATTGCATTGATTGGATTGAAGACAGGCAGTCTGGAATTTCTGAAATCACTTTTGAAGATGTTGATGGAGACATTGGTGAAGATATCCAAAAGGTTGCCGATTTATTTAAAGAAAGAGGCATTGAGGTTTATGGAAGCATTGAATATTATGGCAGCAACGATGGACATACTGTAATAAAAGATAATGTCGTAAGAGATTATGATAACGAGGATTATGGAGCTAATGAAGCATTGAAAGGTAATTCGATTGGACTGGAGCTTAAAGAGAAATTGTTGAATGAACTTGAAAATTTTAATGGAAAATATTCAATCGAAATTTTGAAGAAAATGATTAATGAAGCTACCACAGCTGATTAAGGAGGTAATGAAAAATGAAGGTATTAGCATTTTGTGATGTTGACAAGGGAATCTTAAAAGATGCAGCAGATCACACTTACATAGACGATGATAATTACAGTGTAGATGAGGCTCTTGATGATTTTAGTAATGAATTTAATTGGCTCAATCAGTCTGGTGTAAATCTTGATGGATTTGCAGAATTTGATTCTTGTGATGAAGATGAAGAGTTCCAGGCATATATATTCCGTTATGGAATGGGATATGTGCCAAGTGGAAGATCTGTACATAATAAAATGTTATGCGAAGAGAGGTTGTTAAATCATCTGCATGAACTGCCAGAAGAGAAATATGATGTAACTCGGTATAAAATCTTGAAGAGAACTGTGTATACAGTTTGTACAAAATACGAGGAGGTATGCTGATTATGAAAAACACATTTAAATATAATGGTTTCACATTTAAGCCAGTTCGGAAATTAAAATTCACAGAAATTACACGGCATGATTTTGAACCACATATTGATAGATCTATTAGACTTCCACTTGATGAACCTTACGATTATGAGTTGTTTTACAAGGCGAGCCGAAATTCTGAAATGGATATGTTTCAGTGTTTAGAAAATGGAAAATATTATGTACCATGTGATAATGGCTTAATTGGATGGAGGTGATTTATTATGACGACAAGAGAAAAGATTAGACAAGTTGAGTTTCTTAATGGCAATGCTCTTACTATTGAAGGCTCAATAACTGATTCTGATACAATTTTGTGCGATTTACTTCAAAATGTAGACAATGAAGTTTCTGGATTGTCACAGGAAATTTTCAACATCTACAAGGAAAGTAAGGATAAGAATGCAGTAAAACAAATATTTCTTACATTTACAGATATGGAATTTGATGACTATCTGGATAAATGTTTGAAGGAAATTACAAGATAAAAGAGATATTTGATCGGAGGTGATTTTATGAAGCAGCGTTTGTGGACCGGTGAAGAGCTTGAACCATGGGGTTATAAAACCTCACTCAATAATGGAATTGCAGTTGGAATTTTTGATGGTATGTGTTGTAAAACAAAAGCATTGGTAAATATTGAAAATTTTGATGCAGGAAAAACTTTTGATAAAAGAATTGTTATTAATAAAGAACTTGCTGAAAAATATGGATTTAAAATTATAGTACGTTAGGAGATGGTTTTATGAATATACCAGTACCTTGGATGGATTGCTTTGTAAATGCTCTTCATGAACGTCCGTATGGAAATATCTGGACAGACGGAGAAGAGATTTTAGTTAAGACGGAATCTGCTGCAAATGCAATTGCAGACTTGATTGAAATGCTGTATATGTCAGAAGATAAAAATATTATTGTTTGTACAGGGTATTATGATTCTAATGAAGATAAAGAAGATAATACTACAGATGAGTATACTGGCTGGTGGTATGTACGTATTAATTAATGGAGGTAGAAAATATGGCAAAGGAATTTATTTATACAAAAGTACAGGATCTTGGCAAGATTGGTGATAAAACTGTTGAGATTGGTCACTACATAGTAGATGGTAAGGCAACAACAGATAAAGTTTACCTTGTAACAAATTTTACTAGGAAGAATGGAAATGGAGAAATCTGGGAAAGAGCAATTTGTACCATTGGTGAAGCAAGGGAACTTGGAAAACTGCTTATTGAGGTAGAAAAGAAATGACATTAAGAGATTTATTAGATCAGGTTGAGCTTCAAGGACCTGTCAGTTTATTAGAAATTACTGATAATGGAAGTAAAATTTTATACGAAGGATACGGATGTTGTTTAAGTAAAAAAGCAAAAGTATATTTAGATAGAGAGATTACTTATATATATCCGTCTTATCAAGATCTTGGAGCTGGTGTTGTTATTGAAATAAAATAGCAATTTTGTTTAAAAGGGAGATTGAAAATATGAGAATAGAAAAAAGAGAAAAAAAGGTATACGAAGAAATTTATATTGCAGATGATGGAACACAGTTTGATACAAAACGTCACTGTTTAGAATATGAGAAAGAAATTGAAATGTGTAAAAAGGCTAAGGATGCAGAAAAGCTTAGAATACGTGAACTTGATGATGTGATACCATTAATTGATGTTGAAATATATGAAAATCGTGAGTATGTTTGGTATAAATTGGAAAACGAAAAAGATTTTAATACTTTAAAGGAAGCGTTTGAATATTCAAAAGATTTTACTGTACCAGATGGTTATCCGACACTTTATTGTGTAGAATCTTTTGGTTATGACAACATATACGAGGACGATAACACATGGACATGTACACTTAATGAATGCAAAGATGCAGCTGTTGAATTTTGGGAAAGATTTGGATACAAACTGACATTTTAAAAAGGTTAGTGATATTGATGCAGGTGTTATTCAGAAAAGATAAACAAACAAAGGAGATCATTGCATTTCTTCCTGAGATTCCAGTTAATAGAGGTATGATAATGAGTTATATGTATATAGGGTTGCACAATGAGGCTGCTCTTTCTTATTACTGGGATACAGCTAAAGCAAATAAGGAAGAATATAATGATCTGTACGACGAATTATGTGAAATATATGAAGAGAAATTGCAAATAAAGCAAAGGCTCAATTATGATTTATTAAAGAATTCCTGGAGGTAAAAATATGTATAAAATTGAGGGATATGACAAGGATAATGATGTGTTTGTTAAATATTGGAGTGGTTCTAATTTAGAAATGGCAAAGGAAATTGCATTAACACTATATAAAATTGCAGAGAAAGATGAACTTATTAGATATAAAAATGACGGAAATAAAGAACCTATTGATTGGATCTTTGTATTTGATGATAATGGTGAAGTAGTGTATGCGCTTAATAATATGCGTCAAAGAATTAGAAATATTCTTGATGACTTATATATTGAAAGCGAAATTCTTCCTGAAAATTTTGGAGAGGAAATTGTTGATGAATTAGTAATTCGATTCATTTATGACGGATATGAAATTACAAAGGAGAGTGTAATAGAAGAAATATTTTGTGTTATATGTGCAAGATGCAGTAAGTGGTGAGATTATGACAAAAAATTTGCAAGAGAAATAGCAGAAAAATTTATAAAAGAACATAATCCGGATTTGTGGGATGGATTAGGCAATATGCCTTCAAGTTTTTCAAACGAAATAGAGGTATATAATATATTTAATAAAGAAGTATATATGACAATTCAATTTGAAATTGATGCAGACGAGGGCGGATGTTGGGCACATATTGTAAAATTATACAGTAATAAAGATGGTTGCAACGATGAATTAATTGATGGTTATTTTGGAAACGGAATTAATTTAGCGGATTGTTTAGCAGAAACAATTATGGATCTATGTGATGATTATAAAGAGTTTTACGAATAAAGGAGCTTGTTATGTTTGAAAGTTATGAAGAATATCTAAATAGGACAAAACAAGAAGATAGTCGGACCGCCTGGAAATGGTGGAAAATCGAAGTATGTGGAATGAGTGAAAAAGAAGCAATAAAGGCAAGTATTACAGAATATGAACCGATAAAACGATGATTTGAAGGGAAGTGATAACTATAAAAACGACAATTCGGACATACATAAATAAGAGAAATCCAAATAAATTCATAGAGGTCCATAGTGATGGTCATTATCACAACTCAGTAAAACAATATATGTATTGGCATTTTGATATTTTAACCGGAAAGAAATTGGATAAACCTGTTAAGAATTTACTTGGAGATCGAAAGTTACATAGATGGCGTAAGACAAATTTGAAAGAGCTGCTAGAAGATTATGAATTATATCAAATTAGATAGTCTGGAGGCATATCATGAAATATAAAGTAGGGCAAGAAGTTCCAATAACAATTAATAGTGTATTTGAACAAGGAAAACTTATCAATACAATTGTAATCGTTCGGAAAATCGTTGGAAATATTGTTTTTGTGCAAATACCTATGGAATATGGTACGTATCAAAATTTATATGGAACTGAAGAACAGCTGGAGAATTTAATTAGAAGCAGAAATAAAAGTCGTATTTGATTGGAGGAGAAGTTATAACTAAATATCAGCAAGCGAAAAATAAAATACGTGATCTGGCCGCAGAATGGCAGTCAGATTTTGAAAATAACAATTACTCCTGGTTGGAATTATTCCAATGGCAGGAGTTTTTTAGTATCCAGGCAAAATAGTATGGATTAATTAAAGAATTTCGTGAGAATGGAATTATTTAAAAGGAGAAGATAATTATGCAGAAAACAATTGAATACTTAAAAAAGGACCGGAAAGTAAATGACACTTTTATTAAAAAACTTCAGAAAATAGGATTTGAAATTGATTACACACGGTATGGTTATTGGGATAATGTAGAATGCGTTTGGATTGGAAGAAGCTGTATACCTTTATCTGGAACACACTTTTCTGACAATGGGAATTCAGAGTCACTGGATTACAGATATCAGAATGATGTAATTAAAGACATCTACAACGCGATTGAAAAAGAAAAGAAAAAAGCAGAAGAATCAGACAAGATGGTTGACGGTTTCTTTGAAAAACTTGGACTGGAGGAGGATTAGTAATGAAAATTGCAAGAATGTGGACATTAAGTACGGCGCACATTTCAAGAGAAACAGGCAAATGGTTAACAGGACAAGCAAAAGAACCGACTGAGGGATTATGCGTGTATGAAAAAACTGGTGGATATTTTATTTATGTACCAGATGATTTTGATTATGAAGAAATGAATCTTCCGGAAGATGTTGAAACAATAATTGCTTTTGCGATTGGATGTGGAGTAGATTGGATCTGCTTTGATTCCGATGGTCCGATTGAGAATGGATTTAAAACATATGAATGGAAGGATTGAGCTATGACTGAATTAGAAAAACAGAAATGTTATAAAGCAATGTGGGCTGGAATAGTAAATGGAAGAGAAGCACAAGAGGTATTTAAGCAAACAAACATTTCAGAATTACAGACGAGATTTGCAGATCAGAAAACTGGATATGCTCAGGGAACCTATCATGTACTTACTTGTATTGGTTATAAGCATCCAGACATGGAAATATTATACGATTTGCTTTAAACGAGGTGATCATATGAGAGAAGAATGGATATGTACAGATTCTGATAGTAGCCAGTATTGCAAAGTAAATTCGGATGGAACATATAGTTTCATAGAAAAGGTATGGTTAGATACTTGTAAGGGAGATCCTGGATATCCAGATAAATCATATACAGTAAAAACTGCTTTTGTCGATCTTGATGATTATTCAGAGCATGAAAAGGAATGTAATATATGCGGATATTACGATTCTCTTAAAGCACTAAGAGAAATTTATAAAGAAGATTCTGATCAGGTTATTGCAGAATGTATTTTCGAAGAAATGACAGATGGCAGCGCTTCAACAACAGGAATGATGACAGAAAAAGAAGCTGATGATTATATTCAGAAATATATTTTGGAAAGATAAAATTGAGTTTCTAAGGAGGCAAGAGAAAATGAATGAATTGGATAAAATTCTCTGTAAATTAAATAAGAATATAGAAGATGATGAAGAATATGTGGAAGCAGAACACGATGCCATTCAGCAATATTGTGAAGACCATAATTATAAAATGACAGATGATGAAATGGAAACAATTCGTGCATTTGGTTATGAAGAAAGCTTTAATATATGGGTTGAATTTAACGAAGGAAGTAGCGAAAATGAATTATAAATACAAAATTAAAATAAAAAGTGGAACAGGTCAATATTATGACTATGGTAATTGTGATTTATTACTAAAAGAATGCGAAACACCATTTCTTCCGAGAGTAGGTGAAATCATTCAAATTAATTTCAATGATGAAATAAATCCAACAACAGGAAAAAAATGTATACGATATTATAACTTCTTAGTTCGTGATATTCAGTATTGGATTAGTGAAGATAGGAATGGAATCGATGTTTATGTGGTCCCAATTGATGGATATAAATGTTAATACCCAAAGTATAGAGGTAAGTGGAAAATGAGAGTGAGCGATATAGTTATGATTGTAGCATGGATTGTAGTTGCATTATGTGTTTTTTCGGCTTTGTATTTTACTCACGATCCAGTTTGTTTATGGGGATTTATGGCTCCAACTATGTTGAAATTGTTTTACATATTTGAATGTTAGGAGGCAAAGAAAATGAAAAATAATGTAGAGATTTATACTTCTTGGGAAGAATTATATAATAAGTTAAATTTTTGGTGCAGCAGATGTGGAGACCTTCATTATCATGGAGAATATGATATTACAGAAGATGATTTACCGTCTCCACTGCGATATGCATATAATAAACTTTGGTCAGAGGGACCAGGGTGTCTTAAATACATTGTTGATTATAATGGAAGTTATTATCTTGCGATTGAGGGCGAATATGATGCAGATGATGAAAATTTTCTTGGTGTATATACAAAAGCAGTTATTGGAGTGACTGAATTATTGACTCAGAATAACAATTGCAAAGTTATAATTAATGCTAATCCTGATTCAGTTTGGGACAAGGAAATTTATTTTTTAGTACCGGCAGAAATGGAAAAGAAAGAGTTTGACAAGCTTGAAAAACAGGTTATGACAGCTCTTGACAGTGATAAATGAAAGATGGTAAGCGAAATGGCAGAAATTACAGTATTTGATTTATGTAGTTTATATATAGAGCATGACGAAGAAGTAGTTATATGGAATGTTCAGGAGGAAAAAGAAGCATTTAGAGGAACATTTGCAGAAGCCATGTATAGTAGCGAGTTTGCAGACTATATTGTAGGTAGTTTTGGTATTGAAAACGGAATTATATGCATCAATATTGACTGATAAAAAGATTTTGGAGGTATAGATGAATAAAATATATTGGTACGAATTATGTTTCTTTGGAGACGAAGATTCTGATAGTGAAGAGTATGATGCAAATAAAGCTTGTAGTTTTGTAATAAAAACAGAAATCCCACCGACTATAAGTAATGAGATAGCATTAAAAATTTTATTCGGTAGTCCAAGAGAACAGTGGGAAAAAGAGTTAGTTGAAAATTGTACCTGTGTAATGGAAATTGGAGAAGATGAGGCACAATTCTTTGATGTAGAAGAGCTTACTCGTAGAGTTGAAAGTGATTTTGGTGTCTATTATACAAGATAAAATACATGTTTTGTGGGGTGAAAAATGGTAAGAAGAGAATGGACAGTGGAAGAAGAAAAATACATGAGTAAATATTATTTACGCCAGCCTACCAAGCGAACTGCAAAAGTTCTTAATCGAAGTATTGAATCTGTTAGGAAGAAAGCTGTACAAATGGGAATCAATACATATTATGATGGATATTTAAGTGCGCATGTACTTGCAGAGTGTTTTAGTACTAATACTCAGGTAATAAAACGATGGATAGAAAAGTTTAATCTTCCGGCTATTAAGATAAATGATTCAAAACATAGAACTAGATATCAGATAGATCCGGAGAAATTTTGGAAATGGGCAGATGCTCATAGAAGTGAAATTAACTGGTCTGGTTATGATTTATGCTCCATACTTCCAGAGCCACGTTGGGTAGAATTTGAGCAAGGCAGGTATAAAACAAAACGACATTGCCAGAATTTCACTGAAAACGAAGTTGTACAAATAAAGCATATGTTGCATCGTGGCATGACATATAAGGAAATTGCTGCAGAACTTGGTCGAACAGAAAGAAGTATTGAAAGTAAAATTAGAAAGATTGCATGAGGGGGACAAGTGTATGACAACTATTAGAGTACATCGTAAAAGATTTTTAAATGAGATACTTTTAAATTTATGTGAAAATTTCTGTGATAGTGGATATTATGATTTTGATAATAATAAAGCTTACGCAGAAACTGATAGTGAAATTGCTGCAGATGCACTTGAAGAAGTTTTATATGATCTTGGATATATGAAACTTGAGGATAAGTCTATAGAAGAAAGCGTAACAAGACATTATTCACGTAAAGATATTGTTGAAAATGGAGCCTGGAAAGCAGTATTTAAAGAGCTTTAATGGAGGAGTAAAATGGACCGACTTGATAAGGTAATTAGTTATTTAAAAAGTAATACAACTTCAGAGAGAACTGATGGTGATCAGCTTATCCAACTAGCATGTAATTGTATTAAATATGCAGATTTTTATACAGGACGTAGTTCTAAAAATTGGACAGCAAGGGAATTGTTTAATGGAGTCTTAACAGAGAACCAGATAAAAGAAGTTTTTGATTCGGAGGTATAAAATGGATAATAAGAGAAATGGAAATAAAAAATATGTAATGATAGTAACGAGTGAAGATGATAGATACAATCCAAATGCTCCATACGATGGTGTTGGTGTACAGCTTGGATTTTTTGCAGATAACCCTTGGGAAGGCAGATTTGAATGTTGTATAGATGGAGATAGTTTTGGAGAATTATGCGAAGAAATGGAAAGAACTGATGTAGGAGGTCTTTTTTATCAGCTTTACGAGAATAAATATGGAAACCGCATTAGTTATGGTACTATCGATTATGATGCTATTCAGGATGAAATTGATGAATATGAAATTAAGAATGTAGATGATATTGATGCATCATCATATGACGTTCAGTATAGAGATGAAATACTTTTAAAAGCATATAACTTAGAATATGCAAAAATGTGTAAAAAATATTTCCAGGAAAAAATACTTAATGGTGCATTTGATGAGAAATGGAGTATTAGACCAGAAGAAAGAAGAGTTGTTGCAGATGAAATTGTCATTATTCCTGTAAACTAATGAAGAATATAAAATTGGTGTTATATTTATAAAAGGAATTTATAGATGATGCATGAATTAAGAAAACTTTATATTGATTATAATTCAATATTCCGTCCATCAAAAGAAATAATACATAGAAATAAAAAAGCTATGGATAATATAGAACAGAATGTTTAAATAAGAAGACTGGAAAATGGATTTGAAGCAAAAATTAAAGATTTAGATTTATCATTTATAGATAAGATGAAGGAATAAAATGAAAAATTATTATAAACGAACTTTTGATGGAGCGGTTTTCTCAGAAGAAACATTAAAAGAATTTTTTGCACAGATATTACTTAAAGAAGAAAAATTTCATGCGTGGCTTAATGAAAATTTGACTAAGGGAAACATTACAATTATTTCCAGAACTGAATATACGAGAAAATTAATAAATGATTATAATCGGATGAAATAAACGGAGGTATAATATGGGCAGTTTTAGTTGGTTAAGAGCAGATAAGACAACAAAGCGAAAAAATCTTACAAAAGGAGATCGCTACAAAATACTTATTCCAAAAGAATTTGGTGGCGGATTTATCAAAGACATATATTATGATTATGGATATGTTTTTCATGGAACAGAAAATGAAGCAGATCTATATGGGATTCTGGCATATTGGAATGGTTGTGAGGGTATGGATTATTCGTATGAGTGTGGACATTATCCAAGAACTATGGAAGAAATCCTTAAATATGGAAATACATGCAAACAGTCAAATCGCAGTATAGGAATTAGTGTTGGATGTGGAAAGGAGTATATTGATAAACTAAAATATCCTTTAAAGCTTGTTTCTGCTTCTTACAAGGGAACTTATGAAGAGTGTGAAGGTCGTAGCTATAATGATCCTGAACAGGGATCTGTAAAGACTTATTGGTAATAAAATGAGAGTTTGATTGGAGATGATAGAATGAAAATTACAAGAGAAATGGTAGTGGAGCTAAATAATGAATTAGCAGTTAAAGGCTGTCCATTCAGATATAAATTTAATGATAATATAATTAGTGGCACAATAGAGATTACATTACCGAATATGAATTGTGTGGATAGTTTTATTATTAATCCAACAAGAGAATTTTTTGATTGGCTGAAATTATGGTTTAAAACAAAATATGGCATTGAATTGTTATGCAATAACACTGGATCTACATTGTGGAGCAATGATTTCTACTCGGAGGATTAATATGAAAGATATAGATATTATTATAGAAACTGATGATTATATCATTAAGACAAATACAGATATGATTGAAGAAGATGTGATTCGACAAAGAATGGGCTTGGAGCCGAAAAGTTATGATTGAATAAAAAATTACAAAATAAACGAAAGCGATCAGATTAATATCTGGTCGCTTTTATAAAATCTAACTTTTATAAGAAAAATTACTGACAATTTAAGACGAATATGATATGATTTAAGAAAATATTGGTCGTGAAAATAAATGGAATGGAGGAATAAAAATGGGACATTATGCAAATGATGATCGATTTTATCATGAATATTTTTATGATGAGAGCGATTTTTTAAGTAGTAACAAAAAAATATTGGCAGACGAGCTGAAGTCATTTGCTGATACTTTTGACAAAGGTAAAAAAGCAGATTTTGGTTATACAAAATTTATCCTTGTCCATGATTGTACAATTGATGATTATGAGAAGGATATCTTGTATCATGAATGTTTGTCCGGTGGTGAAGGTATTATGACCAAAGATGAAACAGACTTTTTTATAGAGCTTTTGTTTGTAAAATATGTTCAGCCATATATAGACGCAGGTTATATTGTATATGATGGTAAGAAAACTAAACCACCGATACATATATATACTCCGGCCGTAACAGAAGATTATTGGTTTCCAACTGCAAAGTGTAAGATTGATTATGATAAGTATGTAGAAGAGCAAAAACAGAAAAAGTATAAAGCTGCAATAGAAAAAGCAGCAATAGAAGCAGGAATGACAATAACATCAGGACCTGGTAAAGAAGCTGAATTTTGTAATCCAGATTGTTATAAAAACATACCTATTCTAACAACTGAACAAATTAAAATGGGAATTGCTTGTTTTATGATATCACTGCCATTAGCTATTACTGTATTAAGTCCAGTTATTGCAATAATTTGGATTCAATATATCAGCAGTGTTTATAAAGACTATAAGGAAAGACAATTTGCTGCCGAGCGTTATTATAGGGTTACACATGGGCTTCCATATAATGAAAAATAACTTTAATAGTGAAAAACAGCTTACAAAAAAATGTAGGCTGTTTTTTTAATACGAAAAGTAGAGGTATAAGCGAAATGAAGAGTATAAAATTATTGCAAGCTGCTAATTCAGAATGTACAGAAAAAGTATTTATCATAAGAATGTGCGAATGTGTAAAAGATAGGCTATTGAAGCTTCAGATTAGAACAAGCTTTTATCCGACAAGCGCGAATGAAGAAACATTGAGTGAATGGGAAGAAATTGCTGAAGTAGCAGATGACATTTTAAAAAAATATAAAGATGATGAAATTGATGATGAATTAGAAGATATGATTATGGATATGAAAGAAAAAATATTAGATTATCATATGAATTACCAAGGGATAAGTAGGCTTGTAATATAAAGCGAGGTGATCAAAGATGATTGGAAGAATGGAACTAGAATTAAAATACGAAAACAATATAAATCAAATCTTGATAAGAGAGCCAGAATATATAGATTACTTCAATGTTTTTATGGTGGCGGATAGTAAAACTGCGAAGACAAGATTGAATTATATAAGTAATGTAGTAAAATTCATACATTATTTAAAAGATAGCGGCTTTTATATAGAAACTAAAGAAGATTTTTCTAGTGTAAGCATAAATGATGTTAGAAAATATTTACAATATGATGATAATAGATTAATTAGAGAAAGAGGGAAAATTTCTGATTCGTATAGATACTTGCGTTATTTTTCGTTAAGTTGTTTTTTCAACTTTCTGGAGGATGGAAATTCAATTGAAAAGAATCCGATGAACAAAATTAAGACTCCAAAAAATGACCGAATGAATAAAAAATTATATCTTAATGTTGATGAAGTGAAACAGATAGAGAAAAACGCAAATGAAGGTAACTCGAATAGGACAAAACTTTATATGGACCACTGGCAGGAAAGAGATGCGGCGATTATAAATCTTGGGTTTGAAACAGGTCTTAGAGTATCTGCAATTGTATCAATTGACTTGGAAGACATTAACTGGGAAGAGAAATATATAAATACAATTGAAAAAGGTAATCGTCCAAGGCAGGTATTCATGAATAAGAAAACTATGAATTCGTTGAAAATTTGGATTGAAAAGAGAAATGAATATATCTGTGAGAAGAATATTAATACGCAAGCGCTATTTATTTCTAATAGAAACAAGAGAATTAATTCACAAACGATTGGTAAAATTTTAAGATCATACGCAGGAGATTTGAACAAGAAAGGAAGAATAAAGCCACATACCATGAGAAGTTCGCTTGGAAATAATGTTGTAATCTTAACAGGAAATGTAGAAGCAGGAAGAAGCATTCTTGGACATAAAAATCTATCTACAACACAAAAATACTTAGAAGATTCAATTGAAAAACAAAAACAGATTGCAAATCTGAATTTATATGGAGATGATAATGAATGAGCAAAACTTTGGATGACGTATTAAAGAATAAGGGAGATTTAAAACCACGTCAGGTTGAAAAGATATTTAATGCAAATGGATGGCACATAGTTAGGACAAATAATCATAATATATATAAGAAGAAAGGCAGATCAGAACTGATAATAGCTCCGACTGGAAATATGAACTGGAAAACATTTCGTGATACTTGTAAGAGATGCGGTATAGCAATGTAATGGAAACTGTGTTATAATTGAAATAATTTAAGTTGGTAAAATCAAAGTTTTAAGAAAGGTGTTTAAATGGATTATAAACAGTACGATAAATATGTTTACACTAAAAATGATCTTGAGAAGTATTTAGAAAGATTTAATCAAGACATAGAACAGCAGAAACTAGAGATTATAGAATTTGAAAAACGTGCAAAAGAGAGAATCGCTCTAATTGACAACTGGGAACAACAGAAGAACTTTACAATATTAGGAAGAACATATAAAAATGGCAAGAAAAAAGGAATACTTTTAATCAGGAGATATCCGGATCAATCACAGAGAGACGAAAGATATGAGTTCGATAAAATTGTTGACATGAGAAAGAAAATGTTAGAACTTGAAGAGAAATATTCTGGCGTTGATTGGTTAAAATTTGAAAAGGAAATTGAATAATATGATATATAATATAGGTGATGAGCTTAAATGTACGCATCCTATAAGTACAAAGTGTCTTGAGATGACCAACCACGATATAGAAATTCAATCTGGAGATATTTATATAGTGACAGATAAGGACGATTATCCAGAGGAAAACGATTGTCACTGGTATGAATTAACATCAAAAGACAAAACATTAGTATTAAATGCCTGGAATGATGCTCCAGATCATATGATTATTGATGATATTTTTGTGAAAGTGTCAGAAAGCTAGTTCAAGAAAAAATAACTTCTACTGAGGTGAACATTATGTATAGTAATGAAGAAATTGGAGACATAATTAAAGAAGCTGTATTTGAAGAAACAAATTTACTTAATGGAAATAAAGATGAAAGGTATCAAGTTATCCAATCATTAAAATCAAGGTTATATGACGCATTTGGGCTTGAAGATGATATTATATAAAATGACGATTTGAACGGAGGTAATTTATGCAAATTAAAATATATAATGAAAATGGAGTTGTAAAAATTACAAAAATATTAGGTCCTGGGAAAGAAGAAATAACTATGTTTTCAAATCTTAAAGATGGAGAAGTTGCTACTATTGAAATTGATTCGCATATTTCTAGCAATGGAAATAGAAATAGTATAGAAAAATAAAAAAATAGGATATTTTTATGGAGAATAGTGAAAAAACAACGAATGAAGTGGTTAATTTCTTACTAAATAAGGGAAATGAAATTGACAGCAAAATTATTAATACTATTTCTGAAATTCTCAGATTAGGATATGATTCAGATAGAGGAAAAGAATATGTAAAGAAATTACTAGAGTCAATAAGATGAACAGTTGATGATATGGAGAATTTTTTGTGATAAAACAAATTATTGTAGAGGTGTAATGATGAAATACTCAACAGAGAATTTAAATCGAGCAAATAAAATTACGCTTTATTCAGATTTATTTGGAACATACACTATAGATAAAACAAACAGAACTATAATTGAATATAGAAATGAAAAAGTTAGCAATATAACAGAAAAATGTAAAGCAGAATATGATCGATTTGTTTCTAAAGGGCTTATTGATACTGTAAAATATAACTGTGGTGTTGTTTTTTGGAAGATATTAAATAAAGAAGCAGATAAAGAATGTAAGATTTTCCTTAATAATTTTGATTCAATCGTTACTGAATAAAACAGATATTTGATCGGAGAAATATTTATGAATGACAGTCAATTAGAATTGTTAATGAATTTATATAATGATTGTGTAGCTGGAAAACGGAAATTAGATTCAAACGATAAAGATAATTTGTTTTTATTTCTTATCGAGACATTCCTTCCGGACAACAACAAATATGAAATATATCTTGATAATATAAAAAATGAAGCACGTAGAATCTTTAATAAATTTGAAAACTGGTATAATAATTCTGGTCATACATTTAAAGAATACAATACATTTTATGATGCAGAATTAAAAAACGAATTCAAGTGTAAAGTATTTGGCTTGATTTATGATTTCTTTAATCCTGCTATGGTACAATGGAATTTCTGTTATTTAAAAAATGGAACTGATGTTATAATAAACAACGCGATAATTTCATACGCACTTGAGAATTATTTATATAATAACATGTTACATAAAGAGCAGGTTAATGGTATCGATTGGAAGGAAGAATATATTCCAAACATTAAAAAAATTGAGAATATAAAAATTATAGGATTAGATAAATATGGTGAACCATATATATTAAATGATTTTAGAGAAAAGAGAGAATATCAGGAAAAAGAAAGAATGCTATGGAAATATAAATAATATGATTGAACTTAAAATAAAATTATTTTAAAAAAGTTTGATATTGATCGTATGAATGGAATGTGATATTAAATGATAGAAGTTAGTGGCAAGAAAGGTAAGATTGGTATTGTATTTGGATTAATTCATATGGACCAAGATACTACGGTATTTTCCTATAACGAAGATATACCAATAAACAATTCGTATACAGTTACTGTTGATAGTATAAAAGAATTTTGTACACAAGTTGTTAATACTTTAACAGAAGGTAAAAAATATTATTCGACCATTATTTTGTATACGAATATTAGCGACTTTATAGAGATTGAAATGCTTAAAGATTATGCTTCAAGAATTGAAGAGGTTGAGAAAATAGCAAAGCAAGTTATTGTAATGCACAAGTGAAATTTTACTGAGACACTAATTACAGTGTCTCTTTTTTATATTAAAAATGAAAGGAAGTGAGAAGTAATGTATGAATATAAACAGTTTGATATTGTCTATGCTGATCTTTCTGGTAAGGGAACCATAGGATCTGAGCAGAAAGGTATACGACCTGTGATAATTATTCAAAATGATACCGGTAATACTTACAGTTCTACAGTACTTGTAATGGCACTTACAAAAGAACTTAAGAAAGCAAATCAGCCAACTCATTATATAATCAGGAAGAATAATATAAATTGTTTGAAATTTGATTCCATGGTATTAGGGGAAACTATTACACAGATCTCAAAGCTGCGTATTAAACAGAAAATTGGTGTAGTAGATAATACCGCAGATAAAGATGGAATTATTGGTGCATACATGGCTAATCTTACTGGAAAAAGCAGATATGGAAAACCATTATGGACAAAGATTACACAGCTTTTCTGTAAATTGGTTAAGGAGGGGCAAATATGTGCGAATTAAATAAGGTAGAGGCAATGGAACTTATAAAAGGGATTGTAGGAAGTAAAGTTTGTGCAATGTACTACAATAAAAAGAAAGGTATATCTTCAAAATCTAAGAAAATTGGAAAAAGGAGGGTAGAGAAAAATATTCAGAATGCAAAGATTATTACTTATAGCGATTCTGAATGCATCAGGAAAATAGAGCTTCATGGAATCAAATGGAAATTCAAATTTTCTCCATGTAGCTCTATTGTTATTCTGTTCTGATAGAACAAAAAAACGAACAAAAGTTCGAAAATGTTAAATTATACCTTTTTATTGGTACAATAAAGTGGTATAATCAAATACATATAAGAACAAACGTTCTGATTTTTAATCAACATTGATCTTATATAAAGAAAAATGCCCTACCAGCAGAAAAGTTTGGCGACCCTCGGCTGATAGGACATGGTTTTCTGTACCCACGGATGGATACATATATATTATGAATCAATTTTGAAAAAATGTCAATTATTTCAAATCTTATCTTTTGCAACTCTGCAAGAGAAAATCCGTGAGTATTACAGTATATTAAATATACTATTTGCTTAAAAATGAAATTGTTATCTTTTTAAGAATAATTCCATTCTCTTTTTAGAAGCAAATGGTGTATTTAGTATACGAAAATTTCGAATATAAAGGGAGAATGAAATTATGGGATCAGAAAAATGGATTAAGAATGAAAAACTGACAATGGATGAAATGAATAGCATAGTTAATTATTTTTATGTAGAGGATGGAAAGGAGCTTAAAAAAATCTGTAACCAGATACTTCGTGTAATTTGGAATGATGTACCTGGCTATTATAAAGATGATTTTGAATCACTTGCAGGATATATTATCACATTCTGTCTGGAATCTTATGATCCAACAACTGGACCTTTTAGAGCATATGTATATCCATATATGCAAAAGAAATTTATTAGTTATATTTATGAGATCAATTCTTTGAAACGAGGTGGTGATGGAAATTGGGATCGTGAAAAACGTGATGAAAATGGGAAAAAAATCAAGAAAAGTGTGAAAGTAAAATTTGTTAACATAGACGATAAGATAAAAGAGGGTTCAGATTCTACATATGCAGATATCCTTGAGGGTGGAAAATCTGTTGAAGATATTATTTTTGAGAATGAAAAAGATTCAAAATTAGAAGCATATATAAACAGATTAAGTAAAATTCAAAAAGAAATAGTTTTCCTTATGATGGATGGTTATAAACCGAATGAAATTCAAGAGGAATTACATATTACTAATAAACAGTATTTTAATTATGTAACAGAGATGAGAACATCAGAATTGAGATTAGCATTGGAGGAACGATAATTATGTTATGTATTCGCCCAAACAAAAACGAAAAGATGGTAAGAGATCAGAAATTTCTTAAGACTCTTCTTGGCAAGTTAGACAGAGGTGAAATTAGAAGAGATTTTTGGCTGCAGAGAAAATCTACTCAGTGGAATAATCAGATTCGTGACCAGGCAATTGTAACAACTGTACAGGGTGAAGACATTGATCCTGTAAAAATCTGTGAGGAAATCAGAGAAGGCAAATCATCTCAAAAATGGATTGTAGATGGTGGAAACAGATTTGAAACATGGAATAATTTCTATAATAATGTGTTTGCGCTTGGGAAAAATCTTGAAAATTATATTGTTCCATATGAAGCGACAAAAAAGGATGAAAATGGAAATGTAGTTAAAGACGAAGATGGTTATCCAATTATGGAAGAACTGGAGTTTGATCTTCGTGGAAAACGCTATAAAGACCTTCCAATGGAGCTTAAAGAAAGATTTAATAATTATAAGGTAATTTATGTAGAACACTCTAATTGCACCGAGAGTAGGATGGGGTATCATATTCGAAGATATAACAATCAGAAGAGTATGAATAAAAACCAGAAATCCGTTACATATATGGAGCAGACTGCAAAATGGACAAAAGAAATTATGAGTTCCAATCCATTTTTCAAAGAGCTTCCGTGTTATCATGGCGCTTCTGAAAAGAACAGTGATCCAGAACGAGTAATGCTTGATACTGTAATGATTATCTTTTTTAAAGATGAGTGGAAAACGAATGCAGAGAAAAATGCATTATATGTAGAAACAAATGGAGAAAAAGAGCAGTTTAATCTTCTTGATAATTATCTTAGTAGAATGTATACACTTGTAGAAGATAATGAAGAACTTTCAAAACTCTTTGAGAAAAAAGATGCGCCAATGTGGATTGCCTTATTTGATAAATTTTCCAAACTTGGAATGGATGACTTAAAATTTAGAGATTTTTTAGAAGAATTTATTAATAGTTTAAGAGATACAAAGATAAATGGAGAATCGTTTGATGATATTAAAGGTAATAAATCAACTAAAAATAAAAGTATTATCTTTGGAAAATTAGATCATCTTGAAACTCTTATGATGAATTTCTTTTCTATCAATAAAGATGAAATTATTGACTCTTTTAAGACTACAGGGAGATTTAATACATATGCAACAAAATTTGTAAATTCTGAACTGATGAGTGCAATTGGAATTCCAATGGGAAGTGATATTGATAGAATTGCTGCACAGACACTTATGACAGTATGTGAAAAGACAGATTTTTCTGATAAAGCAATTCAGGAATTTATCACCGCTGACGAATATACAGAAGAGAATACTGAGGATGTAGAACTGTATCTGGATGAAGTGAATGCATGGAGCCTGGAGCTTCCAGCCGGTACTACACTTCTTAAGGCAAAATATGTTCCTGCAATGGTAGGACTTGTGAAATATACATACAACAACGATATAAACGAAGAAGCTCTTGAGTGGTTTAAAGATTATGCAGCCAAATGTATAAAACCAGAGAGTAATGTTCAGAAACTTATGGATAATATGGAAGAAGATTTTAATACATATTTGACATATAAAGAAAATAAAACAGCGTAAGGAGGTGGTGATAAATATGGCTATATTTTGTAGACATCCAAAAAGTATAATTGTCGCAAAATCGAATGTAATTCAGTTTGATCAAAGTGGATTTCCTATGAGACTTGAGACTATGGAGTGTTTGATTTGCGGTAAAAGATATTATGCTTGGAATTATATTAAGAAAAGTGAACTTGATGAACTGAGCACAGGAAAATCTGTGCTCTGCAAATGGGAGAATGTGGAATGATTTTAGAGCCTGGTGAAGAGAATGATTTTTATAAGCTAAAAGACAATATAGATTATTGCAGAATGTTACAAAAAAATCTTTTAAATAGAAAATGGGAAAATGTATATAAAGAAAGATGTCCCAAATATTATCTTCCATTAAATGAGATAATAAGAAAAATTGAGAATGAAAATTTGACTAATATGCCTTCTATACCAGAACTTAAAGAATTTGTTTATCATAATACATTTCAAATTTCTAGTATAATTGATTTATTCGAATATTGTAAGGATTTTCATCTTGATATACCTAAATGTGCAAAAAATATGATATGTGAAGCTTGTGCCTGTAATGGTTGTGAATTTATGCGAGACCACTTAGGTTATACCTGCGAAGATTGTAAAAAAGATTATTATACAGGTTACCAGGGATATTGTGACGAATAAGTTAAAAGGAGAATTTTATGGGTAAATTTAGAATTGGAGACAAAGTTATTGTAGCTGCACATAAAGACGAGATGGAATGTCCATACGTTATGGGAATAAAAGATCCTTTTAATTTGACTGGAATAATATGTAGTATACATTTTACTTATGGGGACGGAAGTACATCTTATGGAATTGAATTTGAAGAAAATATTGGTGGACATAATTGTAATGGAAAGTGTAAAGATGGTTATGGACAAAATATAAATGAAAAATACTTAAAATTATACGATGAAAAGAAAAGTGAGGATAAAATTATGCAGAAAAAGAAATATGAAAAGAAACTATTGGAGCAGTAGATCAAAGAGAAATACGAAAGTAAGAGAAATATATTAAATGCAAAAATTGGATTTACAGGTGGACACGAACAAACTTTAGTTCCTAAAAAAGTTTATCATGATTCAATGACTAGCACAATTGTAATTGATTTTGGAGATAGCGTTGGAAAAATTAAAGCAAAACCAATTGCAGACGATAAGTATGATCCAAGTGTAGCATTCAATATTATTGCTGCCAAGGCAATTTATAAAAGATTTAGTTTTCCGTTTGAGTCTGATATGAGTTCTTTTGAAGCAAAAATAACTGCAAAATATTTATTACATAAGAATACCGATATTGCACTTGATAAATACATTAAGTATCTTAAAAATATGGTGCAGACATTTTTACAGGAGGATGCAGAATTAGAAAAGGCAGAACAGATTCGTAAAAATCAGAAAGCTAAAAACAGAATTCGAAAAGAAAGACAAAAACAGAGAAGACAGAATAGAAAATGAGATTAAATTAAATATTAAATAAGAAGAGTAGAGTGTCAGGTAATAAACTTGGCACTCTATTTTTATATAAGGCAGGTGAGAATATGTGAGTTGTTTAATTAGATGTGGTGATCAATATGTCCATTTTGATAGAAAAAGCAAAATAAAACTTGGTCCTAAAATATGTGCAAAAACTTTTGAAGAACAAAAAGCAAAAAATCTCATTAAAAATCCTCCAAACAACCTAAAGAAATATAAGTTTGAAATTGAGCCATTATTTGAAGGAAAAACAGAATGTGAGATTAAGCAAGAACAAATACTTCAAAGAGCAGCTGAACATGCAAAGAAGACTGGCTGTTATACAGAATTGAAAGAAAATCTGATCGTAGAAGCGAAACCAAAAGTAAGGCAAGAGGAAAAAATTGAGAATAAACTAATTATCAAAGAAGAAAATCATAACAATAGCATAGATAATTGGCTTAAAAAGTTACATAGCTGTAATGGAATTAAAGAGGAAGCCCAAGAGAGACTAGACCATTTAAAGAAAAAGTTAAGTTTAATAGACCAAGCACAAGATGTGATTTTACATATTATTGAAAACGATAAACGTCCAAGTGCATTTTGTGGTTGGCAAGAGAGGATGGAAATAGCAAAAATAAGAGATAAACGAAGAGCTGTAAAAGATGAAATGGTTGTTGTTCAAATGATTATTGATAATGACACGTCTTCAAAATCATATGATCGTATAAGCAGTGCTGTTAGTAATTTGCGTGATCCTAAAAATTGGGAAAATAAATATTCGTTTGATATGGCCAATGAATTACTTAAGCAGTTCGATCAGATGTGAGGTGAGAAATGGGTAGAAAATTCAAAATCATAAGAAATTACTGGGAAAAGGATGAAATATTATATCGGAAAGCAAATATTGAAATTAATCCTGGAGTAACAGTTCTGGTCGGTTGTAATGGATCTGGGAAATCCACATTAATTACACAGCTAAAAAGTTTGCTTGATAAAGAGAAAATTACATATACAAGTTTCAATAATCTTCTTGATGGTGGTGAAAATGCCAGAAGTTGGGCTGGGTTTTGTGGCAATTTCCCATTTCTTGCCACAGCTGTTATGTCAAGTGAGGGTGAGAACATTGTAATGAACATTGGCAATTATGCTGTAAAGATTCGTAAGGCAGTAGATCTTGCAGAATCTAAAGAAAATAAAGAGGTGTGGATTTTCTTCGATGCAGCCGATAGCGGATTGAGTATTGACGGAATAAAAGAAGTTAAGACTAAATTACTTAATCTAGTACAAGATGACTGTAAGGCAAAGGGAGTTGAAGTATATATCATAATTTCAACCAATGCTTGAATATTACGATGTGGTAGAGCCACCTGTCCGGCTATCTTAGAGCCAGTGTTCCAGTGGCATAGAGCCACTATGATTTTGCTTGATTATTACTTATTTGGCAGGATAGTACTTGTCAAGGCCGAAGCCGCTTTAGCGGTGTATTAGCAGCCTTTACAAGTACGGTTCTGACAAATATTATTAATCATCCAAAATCAGAAATTTTAACTGGCTCTCATTTCCCGGAATAGTGGCTCTCAAAGTCCGGACAGGTGGCTCAGAGAGCCCCGGAATAATCACAATGCTTATGAGTTTGCAAATGGAGAACAGTGTTTTGATGTGTATAACTGTAAATATAGAACGTTTAAGGATTACGATGAATATTCTAAATTCATTTGCAAATCAAAGGAAATTAAGAATAGGCGGTATAAAACAGGACAGAAGGGAGAATGACATATGTTCATAATAACACAAAGTGGAAAACGCATTAATTTAGCCAATATTACAGAATTTTATGCAGAGAGAAAAACAGAGGGTGGCAAGCAAAAGTACATATTATATTTTGACAAGATTCCTGCCGGTAGTTTCAGCAAACAGGAAAGTATTAATAAAGTATTGGCGATGCTTGATGCGGCTATCCAAGCAAAACAGAGAATGGAATTTGTTGCTGGTGAATCACCCAAAGTTATTTATTATCAGGACTATTTTTTTCAGATTCCTGAAGAGGATGATTTGGCATGAAGAAACAATTATCTGCAAAAGACAAGGCATTTGAAAAAGAAAGAGCTGAGTTCAGAAAACAAATCAGAGAATTAAACCATGAACTGAATTCGGTAAAGTTTGAAATATACGATAAATTACATAGTATGCAAAAAGAACTTGATTCTAAAAATAATGAGATAAAAAATCTGCAGATGATAATTGATGAACTAAAAAGGTGTGCAAAGCTATCAGATGATCGGTTAAAAACGCTATTGGAAGTAAAGGAAATGGATGGTTTATTCAATCTTTCAGAATATTTGAGGTATCACTAATGAAAAAGAATCGTGCAATCGTATACATAATGATGTGGATCTGTTGCAGTATTGTTACCGTAATATCTGTGGCAGCCACAAAGCAATATTGTTGTCTAAATACTATGGTGGTCCCACTGGCATTTATGCTGTTGGACTATATGTTCTTTGGAGGTAAGAGATGAGAGCTATAACGTGCACAATAATTGGGTTTGTTGTTTTTTATATAGCAGGGCACACAAAGAAAGACGCCATAATGCTTAGAGGAGCTTATTCTTTAACTGCTCATATATTTTTGGCACTTGCGATTATTTTAATGATATTTGGGAGGTAGATGGGATGATTAATTGTATATCGTGTGGAAAAGAGATGCCAGCATTTTACAAAGGCTGCTCGAGGACTTATGATCTGAAGCACCATAAAAATATTTATGTTTGTAGTAATGAGTGTAAAGAAAAATGGGAAGCTCAATATTTTGTCGAAAAATATAAAGGAAATAAAATTTACTGTATTGATGGTAAATACGTTCCATATTTAAGTTGCGCATATTATTTTAATACATTAGAAGATTGTAAAAAGAGAATTGATAAACCACATATAGTCTATGTATCAAGAGAAGCATGGAGAACATTTATAAGAGAGGAGTTTGGTGACGATTGAGAGATCCTAAAAGAATTGATAAATTTTGTAATGAATTAGCTGCAATATGGAAAAGTAATGCTCCAGACTGGAGATTTGGACAGTTAATGAATAATTTTCAAAGATGGTGCGCAGTAAAGAAAATTGATATTTTCTTTCCGGAAGAGAATGAAATATTAAAACTATTTAAAGAGTTTTTTTGGTGTATCTGATAAAAACTGAAGAGTCAATTAGTAATTTATATCTTGTATTCGAACCATCGGGTGGATTTGATGAAAACAAATATGAAATATGGAATGAAGACGTTTGGTATATCGCAAATATTTATTTACATGGAAAATTACACAGTATTACAGGTACAGACAGATGTGGCGTTATTGGAAAAACTAATCGTGATGTTATAAGAAATTTGAAAAATAAAGCGATTATAAAAGTAGAAGTACTTATTGATGGGGAAGCTTATCCATCAACTCTATATATCTGGAAGCGAAATGTTGTAAAAGGACTAATTGTTGCTGATAATGATGTTGATGAAATAAAAAACTATGCAAAATCGATGTGGGAAACAGAAAGTTACATTTTATAAACCCTTTATTTTACTGGGTTTATTGAGGGTCGATTTTACCATCAAATTGGAGTTTTATTGGAATAAATGATGCTGAAAAATGGAAGTAATAATTGTGAGGTGATGATATATATGATTGAGTGACAGAGTAATAGAAATGCAAATTACATATTTTAGTCTTTTGACTACAGGATATTTCGATCCTAAAGAGTGAGGATTATTTAATTACTCACTAAAACCTATGTTAATAGGTATCTGTAAAATTTGAGGACTTGGACACCTATAAAATGGCATAGGTACGAAACACGAACAAGCTGTGAAGCTTAAGCGGAACGACTTGGACGCCTATTAAATAGCATAGGTACGAAAAACATGCCTATTAAATAACTTATGTATAAAAAATAAGGAAGTATAAATTATGAAAACAAATAAAGACGAAACAACAATTACTATTACAAGAAAATATGCTATTATTCCAACTTCAAGTGATATGAAAGAATGGAATAAGAAAATATATAAATTTACAGTAGATAAATTGAATAATAAAATTGTAACCTTAAAAGAAGAGATTGAAAAATTAAATGAGAAAAGCAAAAAGAAAAAATTAAAAGATGATGAAATAAAATCTTTAGAAGAATTAAATAAGCAGCTTATTGAGTGTAATGACACACTGGAAGAAATCACACGAACAAAAGAATATACTCAGAAGATGATTAATGATTACACCTATTCTTTAGTAAGAACTGCCATGGAAGAGGAAGCAAGAAGAAAAAACTATATTTTAACTTGGATATACTCTTGTATGGTAGAGCATGGTGTTCAGTATATGGAGACACTAAAAGAAAAACAAAAATTTATAAAAGATACTATTAATTATGCTTATCGAAAAAAAGGAAGTAAAGATGGAAGTTTATTTGACAATACAGAAATAACAAATATTCTTCATGGATATGGAATGGCATTTAAACAGACACTTACAAGTAAAGTTTGTGATTTAGTTAAAGATGGTGTTCTTGAAGGTAAGGTTGTACTTCCTAATTATAAAATGGATTCACCTTTTACTATTGAAAAGGCAACAATGGGTTTTACACATGATTACGAAAGTTATGAAGAGTTATGTGAACATATTAATGACAAAGATCTTAAATTATATTTTGATTATGGTGGAAACCAGAAACCAACTATTGCAAGATTTAAAATTAATTTAGGACATGGAAAAAATAAGGACGAATTGAAGGCTACATTATTAAAGCTTTATTCTGGAGAATATCAGTATTGCGGTAGTAGCATTCAGATCTCTAAGAATAAAATTATCTTAAATCTTTCCATGAAAATCCCTAAAAAGGAAATGGACCTGGATGAAAATGTTGTAGTCGGTGTTGATCTTGGTATGGCAGTACCAGCGATGTGTGCATTAAATAACAGTATTTATGAAAAGCAGCCAATTGGAAGTGCAGATGATTTTCTTGCAATAAGAACCAGGTTACAGGCTCAGAGGAGAAAATTGCAAATTGCATTAAAATCCACAGCTGGTGGACATGGAAGAAAGAAAAAGCTTAAAGCATTAAATCGACTAAGAGACAGGGAAAAGCATTTTGTAGAATCGTATTGTCACTTTGTAAGCAAACAAGTTGTTGACTTTGCTCTTAAACACAGAGCTAAATACATAAATATTGAAAACCTTACTGGTTATGATACAAGTAAATTTATTTTAAGAAATTGGAGTTATTATAAGCTTCAGCAGTACATTACATATAAAGCAGCACGTTATGGAATTATTGTAAGAAAAATTAATCCTTGTTATACATCTCAGGTTTGTAGCTATTGCGGACACTGGGAACCAAAACAAAGAAAATCTCAGGATACTTTTATTTGCGGATCAGAAGATTGTATTAGTAACAATAAGAAAAAGGTTAAATATACAGTCAATGCCGACTTCAATGCAGCAAGAAATATTGCAATGTCTACATTATTTATGGAGACTGGTGAAGTTACTGAAAAGACAAAAGAAAAAGCAAGAGAGTATTATGGCTTCGAAGAAGAATATCAGAAATATAAAGAAAAAAACGAAGAAGCTAAAGAGAACAAGGAAGAAGAATTATACGATCTGGCGGCTTAACAAAGTCGCCTAATCATACAAAATGTATGCGGTGTGTTTTGGGTCTTCGGACCGGTTGCGTTAAATGGTTTAATGCAGTTACGCCAAAGGTTGAGGGCAATGACCACTCACCAAAATTAATGTTAAATTATATGTTTTGTATTATTGGATTTGAGGATTTAGAGTATTTTAATTTAACATTGATACAAAACAAAGTGGATGAGGATTTATAAAGAGCCTATGGTTTAGAGTATTTTAATTTAACATTGATACAAAATGACGCAAGCAAAGGTGTGTCTATTGATTCCGATTTAGAGTACTTTAACAAATCTAGCTTTAATGCTACGGCTTATTTTGAAGCCAAAGAGTGAGAAATAATAATTTACTCATCAAAATTCATGTTTGAGGTTTGAGAACTCTATAGAATTACATGAATGCAAAACTGCTGTAAATGTGCTGAATGCATCTTTTAGTTTGAGAACTCTATAGAATTACACAAAGTATAATTTGAAAGAATAATATAGATTAAATAATACGTAAAAGGAGATGATCATTATAGACTCAGAAGAGAAAAATACTCAACAGTCCATCCTGCGTAAGCATTTTGAAATGCTATATCCGGATAAACTTAAGGACGATGAATGGATAAGACTTGTACGGATAAATAAAATAAGTAATGAAACTTTTATTGATTACATAAAAACTTATGATGAATATTACAATTATATTCAAACTTATAAATGGAATTTTGATTTATATAATCAGCTTGCAACAAATATTGGACGTGATAAAGGAACAGAAAGTCAACAGAGAACAAGAAAAGTTTTGTTCCTAGATTTTGATCAGAAAGATTACGAACGATTATCTGGGGCAAAAGCATTTACCGGCTTCATAAAAAGTAAAATAAAAAAATTGTTTTTACATGCATGTATAAATTCAGGGCATGGATATCATTATTACATATGTATTGATGAAAAAGCTAATAATGCAAAAGAAGTTGTAGAGCTTAATAAAACACTTGCAGATATTTTTAAAGCAGATCTTAAGGCAACATTATCAACGCAAATCGCGCGAATTCCATGCTCTTTTAATCACAAAACAGAAGATGGAGAATATGACTATCAAGATCCAGGTAAGTGGGAATATGTGAGAGTCGTCAATAATGCATATAAGAATGGACCACAGTATAGAGCATATTCATTATCTGAAATTAGAAGTTACATATCAGATTATTACAAAAATCTGGATAAAGAGGTAAATATTTTTTCCCTGAAAGAATGGAAAGAAGCGAAAAACGGAAAAGAATTTAATTATTTCTGTATTGAGCGTGTTAAACATGAAGGAGCGGTTAAGGGACAGCGTAACTTTTGGCATGGTCGAATTGTTAAAAGTATGCAGAAACAGGGTTATAGTGAGCAAGAAATTTATGCGGCATGTAAAGAATATAATGCAGCCTGTATTCCACCAAAATCTGATAGTGTAATTTTGGATGACACGGCAAGATTTTTGAAAAAGAAATATAACTTAACAGGATGTTATGGCGCTTTTCCAGAAAATGATGAAAGACATTGGTGGGTCGCTATGCAGTGTGATGAAGCAAAATGTAAGACTTTTAATTGTGGACTTTGTATAACGGAAATGGATACCGATGAAAAACACAATTCACAAAGGGCTGCTGGAGCAAAAATAAATAAGAAGATTTTGAAGAATAGTACCCTTAGAAAGATGACAGGAAACGATTATTTGGTCATAACTCTTATTGATGTTTATGAAGTATTATACGGAAGAAAAGGGTTTAGAGTAAGAGATTTAATTGACAAATTAAAATCAAAATATGCTAAGAGAAGATGTATTGGAGACAAAACATTAAAGCCTCTTTTACTTAATTTACAAGAAAAGAAATGGATTCAGATTGTCGAAGATAAAAAGAAACCAGGAGTATTTCTTGATTCCAGACTTGTACTGACCAGAAGATTAAAAGAAATCCAGCAAGGCTATATTGAATTTTATTTTAATATAGCGAGAGCATTAATTGATGGTCGAATTGTTGCCAATGAATATTTAGTCTACATTACATTACTAAGAAATCTTGATAACGGAAGACCTGTTACATACGATGAACTAGCTTACGATTTAGATTTTTCGAGACAAAATGTTGCTAAGTATATTAAAAATTTGGAAGACGCAGGATGTATTTTTATCAGTAAAGGAACAACCGATAAAGGATTTGAATGTAATAAATATCGTGTAACTAATCCCCAATTGTTCGATGAGATTGATAGAAAGAGAAGAAAAGAATTTGAAAAAGCTTCTGTTACCATTGCAGATGAACAGAGTAATGAGCTTAGTGAAGCAATATTAATAGCTTAGTATCTAATATATCTATATGATCTATAGGGGAGTATATATGGGGGATTACCCTATATGCCCTGTGGTCATATATTATACATTCTATACAATGGTACTACTAACGGCAGGTAGAAAAATGAGTTACGTCTTATTTTCTATAGCATCTCAGCCAGTTGAAGTATGCAGTTTTTTGTACTACTAACGGCAGATACAAAAACGGCTTAAAGCCTTATTTTATAAGGGATCTAAGGTGATTTTTCGATTTATTTTATGAATGTCGCACAGGATTTGAGGGGTCAAAATTCCCGATGGCAATATGTAACTTATTCAGTATTTATAAGGGTTTAAAGCCATTTTTGACGTGCAGTAGAAAATCCGGTCAACCGATTTTTATCAGTCCGGTGGTCAAACCGATTTCGCACAAAGTGCATTTTAACCTTATAAAATAAGGGAAAAGTGCTTCGTATGACAGTATATCATACGGTATGACATTTGTGTGACTTAAAATTTCAGATGGGAGAGAGATAATGAAAGCAGTATTGAAATATGAACGGAATTCTAGTGATACAAAAATAATTTTCTCAATATTAGCAAAAAAGAAAATTAAAATAATAAAAACATCTGATTTTTGCAGAAGTAACAATTTATATAAAAAATTATGATGATTTAAACAAATTAGTTGCAGAGCTTAATTCTGAAACTGTTTATGGTGGTGTGGTTGTTAAAAAAGTAAAAGAGCATAAATTATTAATCGAAAAAATTGCAGAATGGATGATACCATAAAACAACAGTTTTATCGGAAAAATGACCATCGTGAATCCCTTATTTTTAAAGGGATCGCAAAAACGGTATTTTGAGAAAATTCATAAAAATGAAAAAATACATACCAAATGGAACCTTATTACTTATTAAATGGAGGATAAGAAAATGATATATGGGCTTGTTGATTATAATTATGATGATTATGAAGTAATAGGATATACAGAAGATTTAGACGAAGCATATAAATATAGCGCTATATATAAAGGATGCGAAATCGAACAAATTAATAAATTAAGAAATGATATTGATTATAGTCAATATAAATTTGTTTATCATTATGGCATTTCTTTTAAATTTTCCAATAAGACTAATAAGTATGAAAGAAAAGATTTCCAAGACGATGTTCCAGAGTGTGACTATTGTAGATGTTGTGTAAAAAATATTGAATTATATAATTTTGTTTCTTATGACAAGGGACACTCTATACGCTTTGGCATTTTTCTTAAAGAAAGAAATATTGAATTAGCATATAGAATAGCAGAGATATATATGAAAGTTTTGCTTTCTCGTGGTGATGGAGAGATTACTCAAGAAAATGTTGATGCAATGAATGATGAATTTTCGAAGGAATATAGAGAAGAGCAGGAACGACTCAAAGCAGAAATAGAGCGTAGAAACAGAATTAGAGCATTTGAAGGTAAAATTCGTAAACTGGAATCAGATATAAAAAATAAAGAAAACGATTTACAGAAATTAAAAGAAGAATATGAAAAAGAAATTGGAAGTAAATAATAGCCAAAAGGCATTATAAATACATAAATTAAAAAAGGAGAAAAGATAATTATGATGAACAATTTTTTAAATGGCATGTTTGGTAAGGTAGGTAACGGAATGTGCAGACTTTCTATGAGTGGCGGTATTGCAGTAAAAACATCTAATGGTTATAAAAGTTATAATGTGAAGACTGGTAGACTTACAAATTGTGACAATTTTGCATTTGATATTGGACAGGATTTCTTCTTTATTATTCCAACAAATAAAGTTACTGCAGGTGATATTATATTTGCAAATGGAAAGCCTAAATGCGTTATTAAAGTAGAGAAGAATATGATTACGGCAATTAATTATGAAGATTCTACTGTAGAGAATATTGTTCCAGAACGACACGTATTCATGGGAAATACATATTTTTATGGAAAGATTGTTTCTTTACTTGGAAGTAATATTACTAAGGGTAAAAACGGAATGAACAATATTTTCAAATATATGATGTTATCTCAAATGATGAATGGAAATGGTTCTACTGGAACGGCGAACAATATGAACTCAATGCTTCCGTTTATGATGATGGGCGGTAATATGGGTGATATGTTTGATGGTATGTTTGATTTCGATGCAGCAGACGATACCAACGAATCTAGTGAAGTAGATACAGAGGAGGAAGAATAATTATGGGATGTGGAACATGGAATACAGATAGTTTTATAAGTTATTCAACATCAAAAGGATTAACGACAGATTCATTAGGATTTATTACTTCAAATATTTCTAATCAGGAAATGTTTAAGGCAAGATCTATTGACCCGGCACTTGATCCCAAAAATGTTATTAGAGAATGTTGCGATTCAGAAGATCATCCAAATACATTACCAGTTGTGATTGCACTTGACTGTACTGGTAGTATGGGAAGTGCTGCAGTAGAAGTCGCCAAGAAACTTAATGGTATTATGACAAAACTTTATGAAAATATTGTAGACGTGGAATTTATGGTTATGGGAATTGGCGATTTAGCCTATGATAGTTGTCCAATTCAAGCATCTCAATTTGAATCAGATATTCGAATCGCAGAACAGCTTGACAAAATTTACTTTGAATTTGGAGGTGGTGGAAATGGATTTGAGTCATATAGTGCCGCCTGGTACTTTGGACTCCATCATACAAAACTTGATTGCTGGAATCGTGGTAAGCGAGGAATTATTATTACAATCGGTGATGAGAGACTGAATCCATATCTTCCGATGCATGGTAGATGCTCTGGTTTAATTGCAGCACTTGGAGATAATTTAGAGAAAGATGTGGAAACTCCAGAGCTATTTGAAGAAGCTTCTAAGAAATTCGATATTTATCATATTCATGTGAATCATGGTTATAATTACGATAAAGAAAATATTGAAAAATCCTTTAAGTCTGTTATTGCAGAAAACCATTTCAAGGAAGCGACTTTAGATAATATTACAGAAACTATTGTAAATATTATTGTCGATGCAGCTGAAAGCGATGCGAATACAATTGTAACATCTACAACAACACCCACTCATGTAAATACAAATGAGAATGGCGAAATTGTTTGGTAAAATAGAATAGGAGATAAAAATGGTGAAAGATATTAAGATTGTGGCAGGAGCAAACTGGGGAGACGAAGGAAAGGGATTGATGACTGATTACTTTTCGCAAAATCCTAATAGTATTGTGGTGTGCTCTAATGGTGGAAGTCAAAGAGGACATACTGTGGTAACGCCGGACGGAATCAGACATGTCTTTCATCATTTTGGCTCTGGAACTTTTAATGATGCTGCTACATATTTACCAAAAGAATTTATTGTAAATCCACTTATTTTTGTCAAGGAATATAGAGAGCTGGTAAGTAAAGGAATAACGCCTGATATTTATGTTCATTCAGACTGTATAGTTTCAACTCCATATGATATGATGGCAAATCAGATTATTGAAGAAAATCGTGGAAAACGAAAACATGGTAGCTGTGGATTTGGAATCTATGAGACTATCAAAAGATATGAGAGTGGTGTAACTGATTTCGATAAGGTAAAAAACTATTACTTTGAGAAATTTGAACGAGAAGAAATTACTTTATCTGATAATTGGAATAAATTATTCAATGACCAGGGAATATATGAACATTTTCTTGAAGATTTGGATTTTATGAATAATCACATCAAAATAATTAGGGATGAAAGTTTTTTAAATAAATTTGATCATATTATATTTGAATCCGCTCAAGGGTTATTACTCGATCAAAATAATCTGAAGTATTTTCCATATCTTACACCATCTAATACAGGACTGAAAAATCCCAAAGAAATTATTAAAAGAGTTAAATGGGATGAAAAATTAAATATAGAAGTGTGTTATGTAACACGTACATATTTGACTAAGCATGGTGCTGGACCATTTCCAACTGAATGCAGCAAGGATGAAATTAATCCTGAGATGTATGATAAAACAAATGTGCCGAATCCGCATCAGGATACATTACGATATGGAATATTAGATTTGGATGAACTTTATCAAAGGGTTTCCGGTGATGTTGGAGATTTTAAGTGTAGAAAATCTATTGCATTGACACATTGTAATGAATTTAATATAGCTGAAAATAAATTCAAGTTTGAGATTTTATTTTTAGGTTGGAATATTTATAAGTCAGACGGTGAAACACATAATAATATTTTGAGGTATAAAAATGGAATGTATTGAAAGATTAAGAAAAGAGTTATATAATCTGTCAATTTCTGAGCAGTATGCAAGATTGTTTCTTTCTTGTGCAGATCCAGAGAAATTTTCTTGTAATTTAGATGATTTGAAATATATACTGGAAACATTGATGGAGATATTGACGGAAAATTTATTGTCATACGATGAAAATGGTAAGATAGAAGAAATAATAAATGATTTTGCAGATATTAATATAAAAACAGGTTCTGTAAATTCAAATGAAATATGCTGGTAAAAGGAGAACAAAAAATGAAAAGTAAAAACACAGGTTGGAAAGTAGCATTAATTGTAATTGCAATTATTGTAGCAGTTGGACTTATGGCGGTATTTGGAATCCAGAGTTACATGAACAGAGCAATTAGCATGGAAGAGCAGGTAGCAACTGCAAAATCTGATGTAAATGTACAGGAGAAGCGAAGAGTAGATTTACTTGGCAATCTGGTCGATTGCATAAAAAATTATGATAAGCATGAGTATGAGACATTAAAAGCAATCGTAGACGGCCGTTCATCCGATGATGATAAAGCAGCAGAAATCAAAACTTCTATTAAAGCAGTATCTGAAGCATATCCTGAATTAAAATCCAATGAGAATTATAAACAGCTTATGAATGAGTTGGCAACAACTGAAAATTTGATTGCAAATTATAGAGAAAATTATAATAAACAGGTAAAAACATATAATGCATATGTACGCAAGTTTCCACAGAGAATGTTTCTTGATTTCTTAGGATACGAGAAACAGGATTACAAATTATTGGATTTTGGTGACGACATTCAGGATGCACCACAGAATTTGTTTGATGATTAATAATAGGTAAAACAAAATGGAAGTTACGAAAAGAGAAATTCTTGTAAGTGTTGTAATCGCTGCTTTGATGATTATGTTTGGCTTTCTGATCAGTACCAAATGGTCAGAGAGCCAACAGGAATCTGACATTAAATATAATAAGGCAATTCAAATAGATAATAACACAGAACTATTTCAGTATGGAATGGATACAAATGTTGGCAATGCGTTTGTTTATGGTGAATTGAAAGCAGTAGATCCTGTTACATATCCGGAGATAGGTGGTAAATATATGTATGTTCGAAAAGTAGAAGAACATTATAACAAACATACTAAAAAAGTAACTACTACTGACTCAAAAGGGAAAAAACATACAAGAACAGAAACATACTGGTCTTGGGATTATGAGGGAAAAGAAGAGAAAAGTTGTAAAACAATTAATTTTTGTGGAGTTGAATTTAATAGTAATGAAATACCATTTCCAAGTGCAGAGCATATTGATACATTAAGTGGCGGTTATCATGTTAGATTTAAGTATTACGGTACTCCTGCAGTGAATAGAGGTACTATATTCGTAAATCTTAAAGATAAGACTATAAATAATACGGAATATTATAATAATATGAATTTAGAAGAAACTTTTAGATATGTTACAACGCATTTTCCAATGTGGATCTTTTGGGTGTTATGGATCACGTTAACAGGAGCTGCCGTGTTCGGTTTTTGCTATTTGGAAAATAAATGGTTGGAGTGAGAAGATATGATTAAACGGAATGATGTCATTTTTGAAGAGAAGAAAATTAAAGATTGTCCTGGTATTGCAATACAGTGTCGTGGAAAAATTGTAATGGCAGAACCACATCCGAGGTTTAAAGGAGCTTGGAGATTCGAACTAAATGGTGAAACCTGGGTTGGTAGTGGCTGGGCGTTTGAAGAGGACTATTAAAAAGGAGAAAAGAGAATTATGAAGAGACAAATTAGACGTGGAGTTTATGAGACAAACAGTAGTTCTACACATTCGATTTCAATGTGTACAGAAAGTGAATATGACGCATGGGAGAATGGCGATTTACTTTTATATTCTGGTTATGGTTCATATTTTGGAGATAAACCAGTAGAAGATCATTTCTATACACGAGAACAGGCGATTGAATTTGAGAAACATCGTAGATCCAAACCATTAGATGACGATCTTAGTGATATTTCGGACGAAGAACTTATCAATGAAATTTTATCCGATCGTGGCTGGGTTACTTGTAATGAATATTTTGATGATGAATATCTTGAAACATTCGAAGAAACGTATACAACTCCAGGTGGCGAGAAAGTTGTGGCATTCGGGAAGTATGGATATGACGGTTGATTAAGTACTAGGAGGATAAAAGAATGAAGGTTTTAGGAAAATACAAGAATGGCAACGCGGATGTTGCCATTCTTAATGATGGAACAAAAATCAGACAAACAAGAGATGATAAATTTGTATTTGATCATGCCGAAAATATGGATATTAAGATTTGTGATAGATGTTCCGCTGGATGTCCAATGTGCCACGAAGGCAGTACACCGGATGGAAAGCTTGCCGATATTATGAATGCAAAGTTCGTTAATACTTTCCATGCATATCAGGAAGTAGCCCTGGGTGGAGGTAACGTATTAGAGCATCCGGATTTGATTCCATTTTTACATAAACTGAAAAATCTAAAAGTCATTACAAATATTACCATCAATCAGATTCATTTTGAACAGAATGAAGAATTGGTCCAGCAGCTGATTGATCAGGAACTTGTCTATGGTCTAGGCATTTCGCTTGTAAATCCCACATTAGAGTTTATTGAAAAAGTAAAGAAATATCCAAATGCAGTAATTCATGTGATCAATGGGATATTCACTCCAAAGAATTACCTGGCACTCAGAGATAACGGTTTAAAAATGTTGATTCTTGGATTTAAACAAATCCGAAGAGGAAGTGACTATTTTACTGATCACGAGGATAGTGTAAGAGAAAACCAGAATTGGCTGAAAGAAAATTTAGAAGAAGTGAATAAGGGATTTAAAGTGGTAAGCTTTGATAATTTAGCTATTGAGCAACTGAATGTCAGAAGATTGATGTCTGATAAAGAGTGGGATGAGTTTTATATGGGACGAGATGGTGATGTAACCTACTACATTGATATGGTAGAAGAGAAATTTGCTAAAAGTTCCACAGCTCCATTTGATAATAGATTTCCGCTGCTTGACGATGTGGATGATATGTTCAGAACCATAAGGTTTATGGAAGAGAATTTTGAATGTAACAATATGGAATATCAAGTTGTTTATACCAACGATGATAAAAATATGATAATTACTGCAACAGATACTTTGGATAAACCATTAACTATTCATTTTGATAATTCAGATGAAAGGATTATTAAAAATAATGACGGTTCTTTATATTTTGTACAAAAAGTTCCATTAGAGTGGGTTTTGAACCAGGTAAATGATGAGGATAAGCAGAAAATTAATAAGGCGATTGAAAATTCCTACCTTCTAGGTGAAAAAGTAAGTATAGAAAATGTAACTTTAAATTCTGTGTATCGGTAAAAGATATGTTTTACAGAGACGTATACGCTTGGGGTTAAATTGAATGACAGGAGGCAAATATGGGCAATCCAGATGTACATTATAAAATTATGTGTCAGAAATTTGATAGAACAATTTATAATCGAAAAGCTGTAGATATATCAGCTAATATAGAAGAACTGGAAGAAAGAATTCGTAGTATGGAGCATACTTCAGAATATTATTTCGATGCAGGAGTTATTGCTGCAGAATGTTTAGATGAGATCCATGAAAAAGGCGATGCTGTTAATGCATATATTGGTGGATTAAATCAATTTTGTTGGCTAATTGGTTTAGACAATGAAGAGGATGATAATGATGAGAGTAACTAAATTTCCTGACAAGTGTGATCCAAATAAAATAATGATGGATACAATTATAAAAAGAAATAGTGTATGTCCATTCTGTGAAGAGAATAGATTTTACACATTTAAAGATGAATTAAATGCAATAGAAGAACATAAAAAATTATCCGGTGTTAGACAAATTTATGGTATCCGCCATCGAAGATTAGGATATCAAAAGCCTTGGTATAAACACATTTTTCAAGGAGAGAAGTGGTGGAATTCATTACTATTCAGATGTGAAACTTGTGGTGCAGAATGGGAATCAGAAGAGTTTCCGGATATTGAATGTGAAAAGGAATTATAAAATAAAAGCAAAATTTGATTGGGGTGATATTTAAATGAAGAAGAAAATTTTAGCTGCGATTGCAGCCGGATTAATTTGTGTATCAATGACTGGTTGTGGAAAATTGTATCAGGAAACAGTAAACACATCTACAAAAAAGAGTTTTGGAAATGGATATTTTACTGAACTTACAGAGTGGTGCGATGGAACGCTAATTGTTTATGATAATAACACAAAAGTAAAATATTTTATAATGGGTAAGGGTTACACATTAGGTATCACACCACTCTATAACGCAGACGGAACATTGCAGGTTTATGATGGAGAATAAATTATGGAACTAACGAGAAGAAAAATATGTGGAGAAGTACGCAAAGCATGGACCTGTGAAATCACATGGTTCTTGGATCAAGTTGCTGGACTGGATGAACGTCTTCACTATATTGTAATAAACGACCTAATATTGTTCGATGACGAAGACGAGGGTCATGCGGCATATTACATTCGTGTACCAGGTGGGACGGTAGGAAGTATTTGGCTAGATATAGATCACAATATTAGACGTATTTTCATTGATACGGATTTTGTAGTTAAGAGTTATCCGGAAGATATTAATGAACAGATGAAAAAATTTGTTGGCGAAAGGATGATGGTAGAGTAATGTATTGCGATGGAAATTGTCAGTATTTAGATACTAATAAAGGAAAATGCAAACTTGATAATAAACGAAAAATGGCAAAAATAAAGTATAGTAATTCATGGTTATCTACTGATGTATATGAGCATATTGGATTCTGTGAAATGGATGGGAAAAATGAGGAGGTTAGTGAGTAAATGGAATTGTTAAAATGTCCCTTTTGTGGGAGTGAAAAGTTAAAGGTTGGACATAAAACAAAATTCAAAGATCCATGGAAGAAAATTATAAAGATGAGTTTTTATGTTATGTGTAACCGGTGTCATGCAAAAGGAAGCACGATTACAAAAGATATTCCTTATGATAAACAAGCAAATACAATCTCTGAAGCAAAGAATGAAGCAATTGAGAAGTGGAATATGAGAGTGGAATAAAAACGATATTTTATGGGTAATTATGCAAAAAGGAATGTGGAAGAAACTAACCGAAGAAAGCGCGTTCAGTAGAGCATTTGCTTGTTGGGCAAACAATCATTTAGGTTGGCGAAAATATAAGAAACGAAACCGTAGAAAAATGAGAAGAATATTAAAGAAACAGTTAAATAAATATATAGACGAGGTAGAGCAGAATGAATGAGATTTCAGTAACAGCAGCAACGTGTTCACTCTGTCCATACAGAACAATTGATGTAAGTCCACAAGAGATGAAAGTATATTGTAATTATGGAGACTTGCATATATTAATTGGATATTCTGATTATGAAAAACCAATTAATGATTTTATTCCAGACTGGTGTCCTATACTTGGAAAGAAGGTGATTACGCATTGAATGAAGTAACTTTTACAGTGAGACATTGTAATGATTGTCCTGAGAGTATGCCATCCGGATTTGGAGAGCATGGAAGATTATATATTTGTATAGCCAATGATGGAATGCGAAAAATCAAAGACTTTACTTCGATCCCTAATTGGTGTCCGTTGTTGAATAAAAAGAATTATATTAGGAAGGCGGCTGGTGAATTGGAATGAAAGAATGGATGGTTCATGTATGGGGTGGTGCCTGGAATATTAATGCCAATCCGTCTATAGAAAAGGATTATGGCATCAAAGAAGGCTACCACTATTTTCAATCTGAAAATAAAAAAAATAAGTTTTTAGAGATTATTGATAAACCAGAATATAGTAATCAGGGAATTGCAAGAGATATAAAATACGGAAACTTAACTCATTATAGAACCATTTTTGTAGGGACAATGCGATATAAAGACAAAGAATTTACAATTCACCATGACTTTGGATATGAATATGATCCAAATGATGCGGAATTCATGTTCTTTGAAGGAAACTATTCTTGCGACTGTAATATAAGTATCTTTATTAGAAAAGAATATGGTGAAGATGCAATTCCAATTCTGGAATGTGGTAATAAAATTGAGATTGTGAGCTGGCATATTGCATATGAACCATGAGGTATATTATGAAAGACTTTCCAAAATATATTAAAGAGAATTTAGAAAAACTTACAAAGGACCAGTTGATTTATCTTATTAGAGAATATGATCATGCTTGGTTTTGTATTGGAGAGACATTGGTTGATCAAAGCAAACAAAATATAAGTGATGAATTTGCTTTTGAGAAAATAAGAAACTATCTGTATAATTTGGATCGATTGAATGTAAGAAGCGATAGGCTGGATTTGGAAATAAAATTAAAAAAGGGCGAAATTACGTCAGATGAATATAGAAAAATTGTGTTAGGTGGTGATTGAATAATTAAATGAACAAATATATAGAAAGGCTAAAGAATGTATACATAAGAGCAGCCAGATCACCGATTATACGAGGTAATGAGTATTTGGTACTTCGTAAAAAAGATTATAGAGAAATTATTTCTATTTTGAAAGATTGCATAGAAGAATATGAAGAAAAAATAAACAAAATAAATACAGAAAGAAAAGGATAAGTTTGAGTCCCATGGGATAAATGCGCGCAGCTCTTACATAGGTAAGAATGGATGAGAACTTTATTACTATTTCGTGGTGCTCCAGGTGTTGGTAAAAGCACTTATATTGAAAAGAATGGCTTAAAGCCTTATACATTATGTGCAGATGATATTCGGTTACTTTGCCAGAGTCCAGTATTATCTGTGAATGGAAATACAGAAATCACGATGAATAACGATCGAATTGTTTGGAAGACGTTATTTACTTTATTGGAAGTTAGAATGCGGCGTGGAGAATTTACAGTCATAGATGCAACTAATTCAAGGACTTCTGAAATGAAACAATATAAAAAGTTGTGTCAAGAATATAGATACAGAATTTTCTTGATTGATTTTTCTGACGTACCAATTGAAGAATGCAAAAGAAGGAATAATCTTCGTAACGTAATGAAGCAGGTACCTGAAGCTGTTATTGATAAAATGTACAGTAGATTTAAAACACAGGGAATTCCGTCCGGTATTACAATAATTAAGCCGGAAGAGCTTGATAAAGTGTTTATGAAAAAGATTGATTTGTCTGAATACAAGGCGATTCATCATGTAGGAGATGTACATGGGGCATATACAGCTTTACAGGAGTATTTGAACGAAATTGGCGGTATCAAGGACGATCACTTCTATATTTTTGCTGGAGACTATATTGACAGAGGAATCGAAAATGCAGAAGTAATTCAGTTCCTTTTAAGCATTAAAGATAAACCTAATGTGTTTTTACTTGAGGGTAATCATGAAATTCATCTTAGAAGATATAGTGAAGATAAGAAATCATTTTCTAAAGAATTTGAATTATTTACAAAACCTGCGTTAGATAAAGCAGGATTCAATAAAAAAGACCTACGGCAGCTGTGTAGAAAATTTGCTCAGTGTGCCTATTATACATATCATGGAAATACATATCTTGTTACTCATGGTGGTCTAAGTACAATCCCACAAAATCTTACTTTTGTTGCAACCGATCAAATGATTTACGGAGTTGGTAGATATAATGATGTAGAGCAAGTTGCAGATACATTTTTTAACACTACCGATGATCATACTTATCAGATTTTTGGTCACAGAAACACTAAAGGGTTTGATATTAATGTTAATCAGAGAGTATTCGACTTAGAAGGACAGGTTGAGTTTGGTGGCTGCCTGAGGTGCGTTGATATTGTTCCTGGTGGAAGTATATCATATGAGATTAAGAATAATGTATTCAGAGAGCCTGAAAAATCAGAAAGAACTATGAGTAATAATGTATCTGATGCACTTATTGAATTGAGACATAATAAATATGTTACTGAAAAACAATTTGGAAATATTTCTTCTTTCAACTTTAGTCCAACAGCTTTCCAAAAAAATATATGGGACGAGCAGACAACTAAGGCAAGAGGTTTATTTTTAGATACTGAAAAATTTAAAGTTGTGGCAAGGTCCTACGACAAATTTTTCAGTATAAATCAACGTGAAGAAACTAAATTTGATGCTCTGCAGCGTACACTACAGTTTCCAGTAGCTACATATGTTAAAGAAAATGGATTTCTTGGAATTGTTTCCTGGAATGAGTATACAGGTGATTTATTTATCACAAGTAAGTCTGATCCTGAAGGTGAATTCTCCGAATGGCTAAGAGATATGGTTTATACGAAAATTTCTAAAGAGAATCTTGAGAAGATGAAGAAGTATATTAAGGAAAACGATGTCTCTTTTGTATTTGAATGCTGCGACATGGAGCATGATCCACATATTATTGATTATCCAGAAAGTAAGTTGGTTTTACTTGACATTGTGTACAATACTCTGGAATTCCAGAAATACAATTATGAGGATATGGCACATGTTGGTCGTGCTCTTGGACTAACAATCAAGAAACAAGCTTATGAGTTATCTACATGGCAGGAATTTTATGATTGGTATTTTGAAGTTTTAGAAGAAGACTATGAATACAGAGGTGATAAGATCGAAGGATTTGTAATCGAAGATGCTAATGGATATATGGTTAAGCTTAAACTTACATATTACAACTTCTGGAAGTTTATGCGTGGTATTGCTCATGAGACTTTAAAGAAAGGTTATACAAATAGGACATCATTGTTGACTACGCCGGTGGCAAATGAATTTTATGTTTGGTGTAAGAAACAGTTTGAAAATGGTAAAGCTGATGAGTTGCCAAGAGATATTGTTACTCTGAGAAAAATGTTTTACAAGGAGAAAGAGAATAGTGTGGATTAGTAAGAAGAAGTATGATGAATTAATAAATAGAATTGATGAATTAATAAATAGAATTAATGTTATTGAGGAAAGAATTTCTAAGTTTATTCCTTATGGACCAGAATGGTTAGATCAATGTCGAGATGATATAAATAATATTCAAAGGATTATGGAAAACAGTAAACTTGGAGAAATCACACATACATCAATTTTCAATAAAAAAGCATTTTTATTTTCGTATGAAAAATATGATGGATCTAAAGATTCTAATTATACACTAATATATAAAGATTTTAAAGAATATAAAATTGTTGGCTTATATTTAAATAAACCACAATTTGAAATTGATGAAAAAGATAATAATCTTATTCATGTAAAGGACTATATTAAAAATTTAGATAAAACAATAAATGTAAACGAGTATATCGTAGACTTACAAAATCAGAATTTTATCAGAGCAAAATAACAACTAAATAAGAAGTAAATTGTGTGGTATGATACCACAGCTGGCAAACCACCTATATTATAGTAATTTGGCGATAATACCAAATACTATACCTATAAAACTGAAGACCAAGCTCCAGCTGTTAAATAATTCCTTTAACATAGGCAACTTCTTTCAAACATAGCAAATTAACAAGTTACTAGCTAATATTTTACGCAGGAGCTGATCCGCCTTAACACCTAGCGGTTCCAATAGGTGATTTTAGATTTTGCCAGTCCATTGGGTATGTATCAGATACCCAAACACCTTAGCAGGTATTGTACCACACATTTACCATATATTTCAAGAAATTATTGTAATTGTTGGACACTGTTTTACGGAGGAATAGTATGAGTGAGTTAGAAGAAGATAATACAGACGAATACGATGTAGATGAAGATTACGATTATGATTTTGAAGAATATGATGAATATCAAGACGCTTTAGACTATTGCGAAGAGTGTGATATTTATGGTGATAATTATTATATTGACGAAGATAGTGAACATGTTTGTCGATGCCCTGAATGTAATATGAATCCTAATAGATTGGATGGTGATTTTGATGATTGATTTAAAAAATAAGAATATATTATGTAATACAAAAGAAGAATTCGAGGCAATTATTAAAGAGGCAATAAATCAAAAAGTTGCGTGGTGTGGTACTGATGATATGGTTACTATACAGGACTTAGAGTTCGATAATATCCCAGTTGTTTTATGCTTTAACAATCTTACGAAACTATATTGGAGGAGTCCTTGGAATTGTTATAAGGAAGAATATTTTATCACTGATCTTGCGAAAGACTTACTGAATACAGATAGAGAAATGACTGCACATGAGTTTCTTAATAAATTTTTAGATATGGCATATCATTGTTCTAACTGTGAAAAGTGTAAAACTATAAAAGTAGATGGATTAGATTATAAATGGTGTGTTAGTGATTTGTGGACAAAAGATAACATTGATCAGGTTTATGAAATTGTAAAAAGTGGGAATAAATTAAAAGATACGCCTGAGCAAGTTGCCATAAACAATATAAATAATTATTTAGATGGCAATGAGCAGTTGAATATTAATGCACTGAAATTAGCAATTAAAGTACTGGAGGAAAAAGTAAATGAAAAACAGAACTAAATTAAATTTTATACTAGCAACCATCACTTATGCGGCTACAGTATTAGCTTATGTAATTGAAAAAAGAAGAATACATGAGTATGAAAAATGGGATTACGAAGATGAAGAATAAAGAGGCTGCAGTTATACTATTTTCATTTTTATTTATGATACTATTTACAGTTCTACCTATATTTATAGAAGATCCTGGGCTTCAATGGGACTTTGGACTTTTGACAGGTTTGAGTTTTGGTATATTTGTTAAATACGGAGACAAAATAGATGAATAAACGACAGAGAAAGAAATATGCTAAACGACATGGAACCTATGTGGATTATAAAGAAACTTGGAGTCTTGATTGTACCATTGCAAAATTTATTATACCAAGATTAAAGTTATATAAGAAGGTAACAAATGGCTATCCTATACGTTTGAATGGTATTGAACAGTGGTATGAAATTATTGATAAAATGATTTATTCGTTTACATATTTTATTAAAGACAATAATATTGATTTTTCTGATCCGGATTGGAAAGATAAAGAGAAGAGTGAATATGAAAAAGTTAAAGACGGATTAAAATTATTTGCAGAATATTATGCAGATCTGTGGTGGTGAGGATTAAACTATGATTAATGCAAGAGAAGCCAGAGAAGAATCTAATAAAAAAATTGATTATGTTATGACAGATGAGCTGATTAAAATTGAAGAAAAGATAAAAAAATCAATAAATGACGATAGCGGATCATATTCTACGTGTTACGATGGATCATTGCATCAGGAAACAATTACTCACTTAAGATCACTTGGCTATAAGGTAGAGTATGGTTCTCCATATAATGAATCATATTATATGATAAGTTGGTGACTAAAATGAACAAACGGCATAAGAAAAAAGTTGGGGACAAATTATTATTTAGAGTTAAAAAATTACATCCTGGTAAAAATGATCTAATTCTTTTGACTTTTGATAATGATAAGATTGATATTGATACGGCTTTTAAATATTACAATGCAATTATAAATAACTTTGATGGCGTTGCAAATTTTGTAATAGTTCCAAATGGAATAACATTGAAGCAAATGGGTAAGGACGATGTACTAAAATATATTAACAAAGTAAGGGAGATGATTTTAAATGAATGATGCAGCAATAAAAGAAAAAACTTGGAAAGAGTTCCAGGAAAGCGGAATGTTATGGATGGCAAATACAATTTTACAAGTATTTGGTTGGTCCATTGCTATTGATCAGGATGAAAATGGAAATATTATTAGCGTGTGTCCTGCTAGAGTTAAATATAGGGGATTTACACAGAAAACAAATGATAGAGGATATATTAAGGTTTCCCAATTTATGGAAGAAAACGCAGAAGAGCTGTTGAAAGAAGCTATGGAATAAGTAATACATAAAATATGTTTTTGATTGGAGAAAATAGATGAAATTTGAAACAACTAAAAAAATTGATAATTGGTGTAAGAAACATAGAGAAGAAGGTTGTGTATCTCATGCTACAGCTGGAGAACAGTTTATATATGAATTTTTACCAAGTGGAATTGTAGAATGCCAGACTGTAAGGTGTCTTTGTTGTAGAAAAGAATTTACAGATTACGAGTAATATGAAAGAATATAGTAAAAATGAATTCAAAAAATTAATGGAAGAATATCCTGAAGGCGGAATTGTATTTTCACCATTTTCTGATCCTAGCATCATGGTTACAGACGGATTGTTTGGTGCAACAGAAGTAGTTCCATATGAAGGCGAAGTATTTGATTTTGACTGGAATATTGATGAATACAAAGATGACGATTGGTTCACTGTATATGACAACAATGATATACTTCAGATGATTCAGACATTAACCAAAGGGCTAAAAATTCCATTGAAATATATGGAGTAATAAAATTCTAATCTGACAAATTCTTGTCAGAAAATCCACGTTTTATTTAAAAACTGAATAGAGAAAAGAGATAAGTACAATAAAAATTAAAAATATTAAAGATGTAGAAACATTTCTTAAAGTAGTAGACGAGTGTAATGGTGATGTTACTTTAACATCTGTTTACGGAGATAAGTTTAATCTTAAGTCCAAATTGACACAGTACGTTGCAGTGTCTGCTCTGATTGGTGATCATGGTGAGAACCTGGAGTTGTGGTGTACTGACAAAGAAGATAAAATGAAGTTTTTATTTTATTTGATGTTCAAAGAAAATCCTGAAATGGTGTAAGAGTATTTTAGAAGTAGTTGATGTAATGTTGATGAAATAAATCAGAAAGGATAAAAGTTAGGTGCGCACTAAGGACATGTCACTTTCTGGTATAGAAAAATTAAATATATGGGTGGGAAAAGTCGTATTGGTAAACAAATATCGGAGGAGATAAATGAGATATCAAGGTGGAAAATCAAGAATAGCAAAACAAATATCAATGGAAATTATGAACGTATGTTCAGCCCAGAGAGAGAGTAATTCGTTTGTAAGTTTGTTTTGTGGAAGTTGTTCAGTTGAAAGTAAAATTACTGGATTTGATAAAATGATATTAAATGACAATCATAAATACCTAATTGAATTACTAAACGGTGTTCAAAATGGTTACGAACTTCCAGATGTTATTTCTGAAGAACAATATAAATACATTAGAGATAATAAAGATGAAGACCCAGTATTAACTGGATTTGTTGGGTTTGGATGTTCATTTGGTGGCAAATGGTTTGGTGGGTATGCAAGAAATAAAACTGGAACAAATTATGCAGCACAAAGCAAGCGATCACTATTAAAGGATATGGCTACATTGCAAGATGCTAAGTTTGTATGTAGTGATTATAAGAATGTAGAGTTGCCGGATAATTGTATTATATACGCAGATCCGCCATATGACTCTACTACTGGGTATGGAAAAGTAAAATTTAATTCTCAAGAATTCTGGGAATATTCTCGAAACGTGAGTAAATCACATCTTATGTTCATTTCTGAACAAAAAGCTCCAGATGATTTTATTTGTATTTGGGAAAAACCATTCACAAGAACACTTGATGTAAATAAAAATAATCAATTTAAAGTGACTGAAAAATTATTTATACATAAATGTAATGAAAAATATTTGAAGGAGATATAAATATAAATTATGAATCAAATATCGGATATTAATATATATATGTCCAGAATGGCAAAATCATGTGAAGATAAGCTATTCTTTATGAATAAAATTTCAAAAGTAAAAAATATTGTGGATTTTGGATGTGCAGATGGAACTTTAATTAGAGAAATGAATAAAGTTCTTCCTGATATTAATTATATTGGATATGACAATAATTTTGAAATGATTAAAATTGCACGAAATAAGTCAGTAGATACATTAAATATTAATTATACAAATATATTTCCAAAAGATATCTGTAATAAAAATTCTTTACTTAATTTATCAAGTGTAATTCACGAAATATATTTCTATTGTAGTACCGATGAAGTTAAAGAGTTCTGGGATAATGTATTTTTATCTGGATTTGATTATGTTTCAATTCGTGATATGTGTATTTCTGAAAATGTTTATAGACTTACCAATAGAACAGATTATTGGAAATTAATAAATGCAGCAGATAAGAATCAAATTAGAGATTTTGAACATAATTGGGGATCGCTTATGAGGAATAATAACTTTCTACATTTTCTTATGAAATATAAGTATATAGAAAATTGGAATAGAGAAGTAAAAGAAAATTATTTTCCAATTACTTTAGAAGAATTATTAAAGAAGATTCCTAGTGATTATGAAATTGCATATATTGAAACTTATTGTTTACCATATTTAAAATCTATTGTAGAAAAAGACTTTGGAATCAATATTAATGATAACACACATGTAAAACTATTGTTGAGAAAGAGAATAAATTATGAAAAATAAATGTTTTCAAAGAAAAATAAGGAAGCTCGACAGAAACAATAAAGAAGATAGTATTTGTTTTAATTGTTCAAATCGAAAAGTTGTTAATGGAATTCTGATTGATGAGTGTGGAATTAAATATGGAATAAGAGATTATTTTGCGTATGGCTCAAAACAAGAAATTATTGATTATTTAAAAGAACATAATCATAAGACACTAAATGATGTTTTAGAAGATCTTAATTAATACTAATAAAAAAAGGGAGTAGTGAACATAGTTATTAAATCAATGAATCATTTTCAGAATGTATGTAAAAACAAATTTGTAGAATGGTATAACCGAAGCAGCTATGCAAATAAAGGTCCAAACGACATCCAGGAGATTGGTGTCAATGATGTATTTATAGTTTGGGTTTGCGACTCTACAGAACTATAAATGTATTATAGGTACTCGTGCTACAGCAGTTTTAGCAGAATATACGTATAATGGTAATGATGGAGTCTTATACGAAGATATTTATAAGAAGATTGTGAATGCAAGTCATTCAGTAAAGTAACAATAAAATCTGGATTTTAAGAGATAAAATTTTATTTTTATCTTTATTATTCAAAATCCCTTTAATTTATAGGGATTGCGCAATCACTTTATCCTAGAATTTACTATTTTTCCTTTCTTATTAAGCTATAAACATTGTTAAATAGGGTGTTTGCAACCACCAATTAAAAATAAAAGTTTATGTAAAAACGGCTTAAAGGTATTAAGTTTATGTGGTGGTGTAGAGACAGGATTATATGCATTACAACAACTTAATATGACTATTTCTGAATATCATACATATGAGATATTACCAGAAGCAATAGCAGTATCAAATTATCATTTTCCTTGGATTGTTCATCATGGAGATTTATATGATGCAGATTTTAAGCAATTCAAGGATTTTGATTTATTATTGGCAGGAACTTGCTGCCAGAGTCTTTCACGCATTAGAGCAGAAAATGAATCCGTTAGTAATGGATTAAATGGTAAATCAAAAATATTCTATAAAGCAATAGAAGCACTTCAGGTCATTCGACCAAAATATTTCATGTTTGAGAATGTAATACCAAATAAAAAAGAAGATTTGGATGAAATGACACGATTAATTGGCGTAGAACCACACTTGATTGACTCTGCAATTTTTTCAGCACAAAATCGTGAAAGATATTATTGGACCAATATTCCATTAGGAAAATTACCAAGTGAATCAAATTTAGTATTAGAAGATATTATGGAAGACAATGCAGATGAGAAGTATTTCTATAAAAAAGACTTTGAAATTACAGATATGAGTAAACGTGTTTGTGCAGAGTTAAAAGTTAATAATATGGAAATGAACAGGCGTATCTATAATCCGAGATTTAAGTGCTGCACATTAACATGTATAAATGGTGGATATCATGAGAAGAAGGTCATAGACCATGGTAGACCAAGAAAACTTACTGCAATTGAATACGAAAGACTACAAGGACTTCCGGATAATTACACAAATGTATTGGTAAATGGGAAGAATTTATCGTACTCAAAAAGATGCAGTTTAATTGGAAATGGTTGGAACGAACCTACTGTTGAATGGATTTTATCAGGATTAAAAGATGTAGTTAATGAGAAGTAAGTAATATAAAAGCGAGGTAGAAAAATGGATTTAGTTTTTATTAGTGTATATGCAGAGGCGTATTACAGCACAGCGGAATATTACGATAGTTTCTGGATAAAGAGATCTTCATATGAAAAGATTAAAGATGATATTTCGGATGAGATATATTGTGGTGAATTAGATGGTAAATATAGTGAAACAATGGGAAGTGTTACGGTATATAAAGATACGTGCACAGAAGAAGAGTACGCTACAGAAGCGCATGAAGCAGTGCAAGATGGTTATCGCTTAGAATCGTATTTAGAAGATTTATATAGAAGTGTGAACATTGATTTTAAACAGGAACAACAGGAAATTAATAAATTCTTTGAAAATATTGATGCTGACGAAAAAGTGATTTTAAGAGTGCCAAGAAGTAAGATTAATGATTTAGTAGAATACGCTGATAATTTGAAAAAAATGCGAGGTAAATAAAATGGAAATTGTACAGACAAAAAATAATCATCTTTATAAAGAAGGTGGAGAAAAAGAGTATGGGTGTATATGTAAAAATTGTGGAACCAAATTTATTTTTCAGGAGCATGAGGGCTGTGTGCCAAGATGTATAGATCCAAAACCAGAGCAATGTACTATTCATTGCCCAAATTGTAAACAGATTATCAGATATAGTGAGTGCACTGAACTTAAGAGTGAAGAAGATAATTTTGCATTTCATAGAGTGTGGTGATTAGTATGAAAGAAATTTTAGGTTATAATTTGGAAAAATTTTTTAGAAGAATAGAATACCCATGTGATGGCGGAGTGTTTGAAAGAACTTATAAGGGTACTGATTATGAAATCTGGGCAATGACAGACAACATATTTGATATTATTTGTGATTATTCTGAAGATGAATTCATTAAATTGGCTGGTAAAGATGCATGGTGGAGGTCAAGTACAGGAAGTGTTCTTGGAGAACCAACTTCAAGAGCAATTGTAAATGGAAAATATTTAATATGCTGGGATGACAATTATTATTTACCTGATGAATATGAAAAGGAACCATGTGAAGAATATGATTCACTTACGGAATATTTATGCAATAAGGTTGGTGCATCGTTGCCTAAGAATGTTATTGCCTGCGCCATGGATCTTGCTAAATACAATAATATGTCGCTTGGAGAATTGTTTTCAGAGTATGAGGGGTAAAATCTATGGGATGGTTAAGATGTAAAGTAAAAGATTGGCTGCGAGAAGAAGTATTTAATGAAGAACTTGAAAAAAATAGATTACGGTTCGCAATCCCATTAACTTTAGCTGATGGGTAAGAACCATTATAAAAAAGAATAATATAACAGAAAGCGAGGTGATAAGTAAATGTTAAAGGCTTATAAATATAGAATCTATCCAAATAAAGACCAAGAGATGCAAATTCAGAAAACTTTTGGATGTTGTAGATTTGTTTATAATCATACGCTTTTTTACAGAAAAGAATTATATGAGAGCAAAAAAGAATCTATGAATAAAATTGCTTGCAATAATTATGTAAATCAAATTCTAAAAAAAGAATATGAATGGCTTAAAGAAGTGGACAAATTTGCTTTAACAAATTCTGTATATAACATGGATTCTGCATATCAAAAGTTTTTTAAAGAACATACAGGATATCCTAAATTTAAAAGTAAACGAGATAATAAAAAATCTTATATTACGAATTGTACAAATAATAATATAGAAGTTTCTTTTGAAAATCACAAGATCAAGCTTCCGAAGCTTAAATGGGTTAAAGCGAAAACTCATAGAGAATTTGTTGGCAAGATCAAATCTGCTACTATTTTACAGACACCATCTTGTAAATACTTTGTATCTGTATTAGTAGAGACAGAACATATTCCAATGGAATCTACTGGATGTATGATTGGAATCGATTTAGGAGTTAAAGATTTACTTATTACTTCTAATAGAGAGAAATTTGATAATATTAGAGCTACTAAAAAGTACGAAGACAAACTTACAAAAGAACAACGTCAGTTATCACATAAAGTAAAAGACAGTAAAAATTGGAACAAACAAAGAATTAAAGTGGCTAGATTACATGAAAAGATTCATAATACCAGAATTGATAATTTACACAAAATTTCTCATAAACTAATTAGCGAAAACCAAGTGATAGTTAGTGAAAATTTGGCAGTATCAAATATGGTTAAAAATCATAATCTTGCAAAATCAATATCTGATTGTGGCTGGTATGAATTGACACGGCAATTGGCATATAAGGCAAAATGGAATGGACGTAAATATTTAAAAGTTGATAGATTTTTTGCTTCAAGTCAGATATGTAATTGTTGTGGTTATCAAAATAAACAGACTAAAAATTTATTAGTTAGAGAATGGATTTGTCCAAAATGCGGATCTGTTCATGATAGAGATATAAATGCTGCAATTAATATTTTAAATGAAGGATTGAGATTGTTAAATGTAGCTTAATATAATCATAGATTTAGTACGGTAGGAACTATCGGAATTTACGCTTGTGGAGTTAGTAGGTTACGAGGACGATGAAGCAAGAAGCTACGAAGTCTTTAGCTTCGTAACAGTTCACGATTTCAGATTTATGAAATTACAGTGTAGGAACGCATCAGCTCACAGTGATCGCGCATTACATGAAGTCGATGAAATAAAATTATTATATCAGTCAATTACTAATGTTGGTGTTGATGTCGATTATAATAGGTATTCTTGGGCTGTTATATGTATTGATGGTAGACCTGAATATGTAAAATTTGTTGATCTAACTGGAGCTGAAGCACAAGACATTAAAAGTTTTATAAACCGATTTAATAAGAAGAAAGTTATAGTGGATAGTCCATTTGGAACTGCTTTTAGAGACTATATAGATGGATATGAAATGAGGATTTAATGTGAATGCTATTTATGTAATTGATACAGTTGTAAATATCGCAGGACCGATTTGCTGCGTAGTCTGTGCTGTTAAAGCTCATAAGAGACATAATACATATGCTGAAAATGGTTGGTTTGCAAGTGCAGCTCTTTGGGCAGAAATATTTTTTCTGATGTTCCAATTTGATTTTTGTAGGTGAGGTGTGAATAAATGAAAAAAGAAAAAAGACCGTATGTGATTGGATATGTACCGGATATAGATGTGTTTTTTATCACTAAAAAAGAAACAACATATCCGATATTAATGAAAATTCATGGTAATGAAAATCTTGCTTTTACTTTTTTATGTGTAAATGTTGAAGATTTTATTAAAGTAAGAAATGAATATCAGTTTGGTAAAAAAGATAAAACGGATTATATCTTATTAGATAAAGGTGATGGAAGCTTGATAAAAATTGATCTTGATAATAAATGGTACTATAGAGAATTGTGGGAGAAGTATAAAAATAGCTTATATTAATTATTAGAATTTTATGGTTAATTTGCGCATTATTTGATGCGTACATAAATTATAAGGATGGAAATAGATCGGCTGTTTTTGGTTGGATTGTTGCCAGTTTACTATGGGTAAATTTGATACTTTACTCAGTACAATAAAAGAAACATTTTATGAGGTAACTTATGCTACATTTATATACAAGTAAAACAAAAATTATTATAAATGGGGAAGAGATTCGATCTATTAAATTATATGGCGATGAAATAAAAAACGAAAAACCGGAAGATATATGTGAGAATATTAATTGGAATAATATTCTGAAGCTGGCTGGTGATTGGTTTGGTTATTTTAAAGTAAGGAAAAGAAGAAAAGGATTTGTATTATTCGTTTATGACGACTGGCGTGAACGTATAGTCTACAAACAATGGAGAGAAGTTTTGAATATACAAATAGTCACTGAATGGAAAGAAATTGTTCCATCAATTGATATGATTTTAAAATTTCACGATGGTAATAATGCCATAGAATATTTAGTAGAACGTGGAATGAATTGTATTCCAATTAAATAAAAAACGGAGGTTAAAGAAATGAAAGCAATTAATGTAGGAGACAACACATACGATATTTTTGACGATTCTATGCAGGTCTACAGTCAGCTTCCTGCACAGGCATATGTGGTAAGATGCTCTATGGGAAGAGGATTCTATCTTGAGAAATATAATGAGATGGAAGTAAATGAGTCAAAAATCTATGGTGTACACCTTAGTAAAATTAATAAAGTAATGAATATGTTTAGATCATCGGAACGTAATCTTGGAGTTATTTTAAGTGGAGACAAAGGAATTGGAAAATCATTATTTGCAAGGCTCTTATCAAATGAAGTAATTAAGAATGGTATGCCGGTAATTATCGTTGACACATACATTCAGGGAATTGCATCTTATATTGAAAGCATTCAGCAGGAGGTAATGATTCTTTTTGATGAATTTGATAAGACATTTGGAGAAGTAAAATCAAAGGATGGTGAAGCGTCACCTCAGACTAATTTATTGTCTTTATTTGATGGACTCTCTTCTGGAAAGAAATTATTCGTGATTACATGCAATGATTTAAATAAGTTAAATGAATATCTTATTAATCGTCCTGGGAGATTTCATTATCATTTTCGTTTTGAGTATCCATCTGCAGCAGAAATTAGAGAATACTTAAAAGATAAACTTAAAGAAGAGTATTATACAGAAATCGATTCAGTTATTTCCTTTTCAAATAAAGTTAGTCTGAATTTTGATTGTTTAAGAGCCATTGCTACAGAACTTAATACTGGTTTAGTATTTTCTGAAGCTATCAAGGATTTAAATATTATTAATACTGAAACACAAAGATATAATCTTGTTCTGAAATTTAAAAATGGATATTCAGTTAGAGCCAAAAATGTTGGACTTGATATGTTTGGTGATAGCGGAACAACGCAGATCTACATGTATGACAACAAAGGTATTAATAAAATTGATATAGAATTTGATCCAAACGATGCTTATTTTGACATGATTAAAACAACGAATATTGTAGCAGCTGAAAATCTATCAGTTAATTACTTCTTTGATGAAGAAGACGAAGATGAGAAGACTCTTATGGACGAGTTGAAAAAATGCGGAGTTGACTATCTTATGATTAGTAGAAGAGGCGGAAAAGATATTCATTATCGTGTTTAAGAGGTGATTGTAAATTATGAAGATTGCATTAACAGGACATAGACCAGAAAGACTTGGATTACCTGAAGATGAGCTTGATTATAAATGGGATACAATTAATTACTGGATTCAAACTACATATAAACAGCTGCATGATATAGATTCTGATATAGAAGTATTATGTGGAATGGCATCCGGATCTGATATTAGATTTGGAATGTCACTAGCTTTTATTGATGGAGTAAAATTACATTGTGTACTTCCATGTAAAGAATATAATTCTAATCATAAATATTATGCAACTTTAAAGAATGTTGCGAATAAATGGACAGAATTATCAGAAGAATTTTATAGAGGCTGTGATAATGCTAGAGATCAATATATGGTAGACAATTGTGACGTACTGCTTGCAATATGGGATGGAAATAAATCTGGCGGTGTATGGTCTACGATTCGAAAAGCAAAGAAAGCATGTAAAAAAATTATTTATTGTCCACAGGAGATTGTGACAAAATATCAGGAGAAACTAACATGAATTTTGGAGTAACAGGTGTTAATCAAAAAGAAGAGTTACTTAAACAATTAAAGACTATTTCAGAAGCACTTGATAAGCAAACTGAGAAGAAAGTGAAAAATATGCGTCCTGTTATGGATTTTAATGGAAATGAAGTATATAAACGTGGCGAATGCCCTGTATGTGGTTTTGAATTTAGCTGCTCTAATAATATGAAATACTGCTTTTATTGTGGTCAGAAACTTGATTGGAGTGAAGAAGAAAAATGTTAATTAGAAGGAGGTAAGAGAAGATGATTGATTTAAAAGGAAAAAAAATATTTGTAAGAACACAGGAAGAGTATTTAAGCATTTTGAAAATTGCAAAATTACAGGGATTTAAGTGGGCAAGAGGGGAAAATTTAGACGCAATTAATATTCCAATTCCTAATTTATTAAATTTTTACGATGATATAGTAACTTATTCCAGTGATGATATACCATTATTTGAAGCATCTGAGATTGTTGCGTGTAAAAAAAAGATTGAGGAAGCAATAGCTCACGTTAAGTATTTTGCTAACAACAAATATAAAATGTGCTTAACAGACAAAATCATTGACTCAATGCTATTACTTGCAGATACCGTAGAAAGTCAATTAGAAGAGGTAAAGTAGATGAGTAAATCAGTATTAGTGATAGATACGCCCGAGAATTGTTATGATTGTCCGTTCGAAACTGAATACTGCGGCAATCTTGAATATGAGGGTTGTTGTGAGTTAGCTGAGTGTTTAGATTATGATGTAATTCTGATGACAGAAGAACATTATGATTGTGAAAGTAAATCAAGACCTGATTGGTGTCCATTGAAGCCACTGCCGGAGAAAAACACTACCGAGAATGACATGACAGATTATCAGTGTGGGATGGTCGATGGTCGAAATCAGTGTATTGATGAGATCACAGGAGAGGTGAAGTAGATGGAGAGATTAACAGATTATTCAGACGATGAATGCACATATATCATTGGCGTTGGGAATGAAACTTGCGAAGAATTTTGTAAAAACGCAGTAGATGGATGCAAGAATTGCTATATCCAACAAGTGTTTAAAAAACTTGCTGACTATGAAGACTTAGAAGAGCAGGGCTTGCTTGTGAGATTACCGTGTAAGGTTGGAGATACGGTTTGGGTGGTAACATCGCCAATTAATGTGTTTGATTATGATAAATATGATGGAGATGCGGAATATGAAGTATATGAATCTTTTTTATCAAGCGTATCTTATTATGCGTCTGGAGAACAATTCAGAATTTACGCAAAAGTAACGAATAGTTTTATTGCGGCGTACTTTAGAGAATGTGATTTTGGAAAATCTATATTTTTTACAAGAGAAGAAGCTGAGAAAAAATTAGAGGAACTCAAAAATGAAATTTAAAGAATTCATAAATTGGTGTAATGAAAGAGCATGTGATGGATGCTGGGGGAATGCTAGAAGCAATAGCGTGTATTAATTTAATAAATGAGGTTATAAAAATCCAATTTTGGAAAAGAGAAAAAATCTGGAAAGAAAATTATGAGCAACAGGTATTGGAAGAGATTATTAATCCAATAGAGAAGAAGCTGGAGGAGATGAAGAAATGAAGAATAGAGAAAAATATGCAGAAGAAATTAAAAATTATAAAGGTGATGATTTCTGTCACGATTTTGTAAGACCTATTGTTTTAAATAAGATAAATTGCGAAGAAATACGCTGCACTTATTGCCAGTCCTTACAAATGTTATGGCTTGATGAGGAATATGATGAGCCAGAGGTCAATTGGTCTAACATTCCCGTTGATACTCTGATTAGAGTAAAAGAGAATAAAATTGATGAATGGATATTACGTTATTTTGCAAAATATAAGGACGGAAGAATATATGCCTGGGATTATGGTTGTACAAGTAAGACTACGGATTGTGTAGCAATGTGGAGATATGCAGAAATTGTAAATGAGGACTAACAATATGAAACGTGATCCTAAAGAAAATTATGTGCAAAGACATATGAATTCTATTGATATAAGAAAAATAAAGCCATTTTTCTATCGTAAATGTGCAAAATGCGGAATGGAATATAAAAGAGAAACAATGTACGAATGCTCATTTCTTGATGATTGGTTTGAACATACTAATATAAAATCTGGTTGTACAGAATGTTTTTCTTCTGCGGATGATTTTAAAAAATGGTTACAGAAAAATAATATTTTATATACAGAAGAAAGATTAAGGGGATCAATTTGTAGATAATACAAAATAAACTTTTTATCGGAGATAGAAAAAAATGAAGAACAAGGACAGAATTAAATATACATTAGATCACAGAAAAGCTTTCAGAAAAATTGAGAAGCAGTTATTAGGATATAATACTATCAGAAGTTTATTTCATGATTTAGACAAGGTGTTTTTATATATGTTTTTCGATTATAAGAAAGTACGTCAATGGCACAGAAACCATATGCCTCATCATACAGTAAAAGCAAAAACACATTCAGATTTTGTGCAAATGGTAATTGATTGGGAATGTGCCAGGTATACGAAACCAGATAAACCATTAAATGCCAGAGAGACATTGGCTAAATATTATCCAGAATTGACAGATAAAGTTTTGCCTGTAATTGAAGAACTTGGGATATAAAAATGGAGACCAATTATGTGGAGATGTGAAATGGGATATCCAGTGGCAGATACTTTGATTCCACCGGATAGATGCCATCTTGATTGTAAATATGAAATTGAAACTTGTAAAGAATGCCATAGCTATAATAAAGAATGGGACTTAATAAACAAAGCTATTGAATCTGCTCGTTGTAGGATCTATCGGCTTAAACAAAATCCTAGAGGTACGTTTGCCCATCAGAAAAAGGCACAAAATCAAATAGAGTTAATGAAAGTTACAATTAAGGCATTAGAATATTATAAGGAAGAAAGTTAAAAATGATTATAGCAGCTGCAGTAAAGTTTTATATTGAGAAAACCGATCAGGAAGTTATCTTATGTGGTTTAAGACATGACGCTCCATTTAGACAGTTAGCAGCACTTGGTTTTGAGCCAAAAGTAGGATACAAAGAACTTGAACAAGGGTTTATAACAACAGATGGAGAATTTCTGAATAGAGAACAGGCTTATTATCATGCTGTGGAATGTAAACAAATTGAGCATACTGATGGACCAGCTTGGCTTATTTCAGAAATGTTGTGGTGATTATATGGATAAAAAAGTATGGCATTTAATGTCTATGTATGATTGGTATGTAGATAAATGGAGAGAAGACAATCCCCCTAAAAGCGCTAGAATAACTTTTATAGCGTTAGTTTGCGTTAGCAGTAATCGTAATGAGTATATTTTATATAAAGATATAAGTTATTTCGGGAAAAATTCTAATGGAAATTATATACTTCAAGATATGTATGGAAATGAGAAAATAGATACTGATATTATACGAATCGTTTGTTGGGGTTATGAAAAAATTTAATTTCACGTAGGAGATTACAAGATGACAGAAGAAAATAAAAAACAAGAAAAAATTATTTATATTATAAATGGTAATACATATAATGAAGAACAATTAATATTGGCAAAACTTACAAAAGAACAAGTTTACGCAATTGAGTGGTTTTTAAATAAATTCGATATTGATATTGATATAAGACCACTTGAAGATTATGCATGTGAGGAGCCATAAATTGTGAAACAAAAGATTGATTTTATTCGGAGGTGATATTGTGATTATTATTGGTTATCCAGGAATTGGGAAAAGTTTATTGTCAACATCCGCAACAGGATATATTGATTTAGAAAGCAGTAACTTCTGGTGTTTGGAAGATGATAATAAAGTAAGAGATAAAAATTGGTATATTGCTTATTGTAATATTGCTGTCGATTTATCAGAACAAGGTTATAAAGTTTTTGTGTGCTCTAACGGAGTTGTGCAGAATAGATTAAAAGAAATGAAGAAGAATAAAGATTTCAAAGAAAATATCATATGCTGTACGCCTACTCTTGAATTAAAAGATAAATGGATTAAGAAGTTAAAGAATAGATATAATTATTCCAAATCTGATAAAGATTACTCGGCTTATATAAGAGCTGCAGATCACTACGAAGAGGATGTTAATGGAATTATAAATTGTGGGTTTCCTACTGTTCAAATTAAAAATATGGATTACTCATTAGAAAAGGTATTGAGTGATTTTATAGTTTCAATAGATTTAAGATTGATTAAGTTTCTACCAGAATATTGTGAGTGTCCATTAACACCTATGCCACTAAAATAAAAATTTTACGGAGAAATTTATGTGGGATAGATTTGATTTAAGACAATGGAACAAATATCTTACATATCATCAAAGTTTAAATAATGGTATAAATCTTCCAGAAGAGGACGTTCTTGTTATTATCCATAATTATGATGATTACAAATACTATATAGGAAGATTTTCAAAAGATATAAATGGTGAGTTTTAGGTTGCATTCTTGTGAAACAGGAAATGAGTTTTATTGTTTATATATAGAATGGTAATATTTTGATATAGGAGACGCTTATGAGTAAAAGAAAATTGACTATTAGGCAGCAAGTACAGAAGTGTTATAAAGAGTGCTTTAATGATTACAACGAAGAAGAGTTTATGAGTTTCTTTAGCAAGGTTATGAAGAAATGTGATGAAGGATATTCGTTGAATAATGCATTTCGTTATTGCCAGATTAATAAAATCAAAGAAGATATGGTTAAGGAGTTTTTGAAAAATGAGTAAAAATAATTCTGTTGTAAGGTATAATGATGAACTATATACTCTGTTAAATAAAATATCAGTGAGTTTATCATCCTGTTTTAATAAGAAAAGTATAGCGTCTTGTTGCTGGTGTTCAAATATATATGCAGAGAAATTATTAGAATACTGTTATGGAGATGAACCACTTTCATTACCTATTAATCTTAATAAAATAGAAAACAAATTAAAAATATTTACTGGGCAAGTAGATATGAAAGATTTCTCAAATGATAATATTAAAAGACCAAATCGTAAAGTTTTTCAGTTATTGATAGAGAAGAACCCTATTACACAAGAAAACGAAGTGATTATTTACGTTGACAAGAACATACCAACTTTACAAAAAAGATACGCAGTAACAAATGAAATAGCGAAATATATACTACATATAAATGATAAAAAGATATATGAAAATTATTTTGTAATGCCCATGCTTCCAGCAAATTCTTACGATTTAATTGCAGATATTTTTTCAATCTTTTTATTAGTTCCTATGAAACTTTTTCTTGATGAGTTTTATGAATATGTAAAATATAGGAGTGATACTAAGAAGAGCCCTATAAGCACAGAGGAATGTATAAAGTATATTGCAGAAAAGTTTGGTATGCCAGAATATTATGCAATTTTAGGATATCAATATTTAAGAAATTGTGCATATTGGATATACCAAGCCTGGACTGCAGATTCGGAAAAAATAAAAGAAATTAAAATGACAAAGACTGAATTAAAAGAAATTAGAAATTGTATTTTAGAAGAAAAATTTAATAAATTAAAGTATTTGCTATATCAAATTGAATAACATAGAAAGCTTAAGAGGTAATTATTATGATATATTATAAAACTGGTAAACATACTATTGGCGGCACGCTTCAACATTATACTCATAAAATTTTTGAAGAGGCAGGATTGCAATATAGAGAAGATGAAATTAAAGATGGAGATGTTTTTGCATTTGCTTATTTAGAAGATGAAAGGGCAACCAACTTCTTTTGTAAACCAGTAAAAGGTAGAATAATCGACCATATGTTTTTTGAGTATAAAAAGAATGGTGAGTTAAAGAAAAATGGCGTTAGTTGCTACGCAAGAATTTATGCAGATACATATGAAGAAGCGGTAGAAGGCTTTAATATCCTTATTCAGAATAGAATTAAGCGATTAAAAGAAGAAACTAATAGAGTAGAAAATTTATTGATTGAATAAAAATTTAGTTTGATTGGAGAAAAATATGGTTTATATAGCAGTTTTTTGTTTTTTAACTTTAGTTACTATATTTATTGCATTCATTATATGTTATCTAGTAAATCGTCGTTGTATTTTAGATAGAAATGATGAAGAATGTCAAGACCCTATTATATTAAAAAATAAAATTCAGAAAGAGTTAGAACAAGATGATGAAAAATTTTTTAATTATTTGATAGGTGCGCAAAATATAAATATAATTAATGCAATAAAGAATAATAAAAATGAATGCGTTTATAGTTTTTGCGAATCATATAAGAATTTTTATCCGGATAGATATAAAGATGAATTTACAGAAAAAGCAAAAGAGTATTACAAAAAATATAAAATAGATGGAGATAAAATCTCCTGGGATTAATTCTTGTTGCTGCGATTCCGTGGCTGATTTCCAGAATAAATAAAATTTGAATAGAGAAGAAGGTGTTGTAGATGAAATATTTTATTATTTTAATCACTATGATTTTCTGCCATATAGTGGATGACTATTATCTTCAAGGATGGTTAGCATCTGCAAAACAGCGATCGTGGTGGGAGAAAAATGCTCCGGACGATTTGTATGAACATAATTATCTAATGGCATTATTTATGCACAGTTTTAGTTGGACGTTTATGATAATGCTTGTACCAACCTTGTATGTATTAATATGTGGTGGAGAGTATCATCCTCTTGCGTTCGTTTTCAATGTATTGATACATATGTTTGTAGATAACTTAAAGGCTAATAAAAAATCAATCAATCTTATTGTTGATCAGTTAATTCACTTGTCACAAATTTTTGGAACATTTTTATGTTTTCTTTGGAAGTAGGCAATAGATGAACAGTCAAAAGGAGGAATGGAGAAATGAAGATAACATTTGAAATGGATAATCTGCAGAATTTAATTGAAAAATCTGTATCTGGCAATATTGAGGAAGCAGTTAAGTCGCAAGTAGAAGATACTATTAAAGAACAGGTAACAAAACTTGGTGGCGATATTATTTCTGAAGTAGTTACAAAAAATTTCAATGAATTTGTAAATGATTATATTACAAATACTAAAATTACTGTCAGAAAAGAAGATTTCTGGGGCGATGCAGATGTAAATGAGTACACAGTAGAAGAATATATTAAGAAGTGTCTAAAAGAAAGATTAGACAATGAGAAATTCAGATCAAAAGATAAGTATGGATGTTGTGAAGAAATAACATTTGATGAATATATTAAAAATCATTATGTGCAAAATATGGAAAAAGAGATTAAAAAGAAAATGGATAGTTACTTTATTGATATTCGTAATCAGATTAATCGAACTATGAAAAAAACTTTTGATAATACTACTAAAGATATGCTTTCAAGCACTGTATTAAATATTTTGACACAAAATAATACATATAAGCAGCTTGAGAATAATATTAAATCTATCGCAACGAAGCAGGATTAATTATGGAAGATAAAGTTATAAAGTGCAAATTAGACAATTGCGAATATAATTATGTGTCTTATTCTGAATGGGATACCGGTTATAAGGAATATGGATGTGAATTGACCGATAGTGATTGTAATGAATACGCATGTCCATTAGTTTGCAGATATAAAGTTGAAGAATAGGAGGAATGGAGAAATGAGTAATAAAAGAAATAGTAGTAGTTCAAGCGGCATGGGAATTTTAGGTGTTTTGCAGATTGTATTTTTGGTACTTAAGCTTACAGGATTAATTGCATGGTCCTGGCCAGTTGTTTTAATTCCATTGTGGATTAGTTTAGGAATTCTTGTAATTTTCTTGATCTGCGTATTTGTAGTGGCATTACGTTATAAATGGAAGAAATAAAAGCTTGGTTTTATGGAGAGGAAACAGAATGAATGTGAAATTTTTAGAGAATGTAAATATTAACGATAATTTAATTATTGTAAAAGATACAATTTTAGAAGCAAAAAGAGATGGAGATAATATAATGATTAGATTACCTGATGACAGGACTATTGTTTCGCCTAAAATTGCATTAGGTAAAATCTATGAAATTATTTAGTGAAAAAATGGTTTTATGAGTAGTAATACTCTTAAAATAAAAGAGGACTGAAATCGCAAAAGATAACAGTCCTCAATGGATAAAGGAGTCACATAATTGTCCAGTGACAATATATGACTAAAGCAGAATTATTAAAGCAAACTGCAGTAAGGTAGGAAGTTATTTTTTAAGATAACTTTTGTTCTTGTATAGCATACGAGTTATATAATTTACTTTTTCATCTGAAAGTTCAGAATGATGGCAGATTATATATATTGCATAAAATTTTATCGTATGTGACAAAATTAAATACAATCCGTATGTACCAAGGCATGAGAAGATAAACTTTAGAAAATTAACCATCTCAATACCTCCTTATTCAGTTTTGCTTTTCTAATTCCGATCAACCGTCAAGTTGCGGTGGTTGATAGGAATAACAGTAGCACAGAAACCTATATTTTTCAAGGAGAATATTAAATATATGACAAAAGCAGAATTAATTTTCTACGAGATGACAGATAGAGAAATTTTCAGTAGAGCTAAAACAGTCTATGAGAAGTTAGGAATGAGTGAAAAAGGACTTCTTTCAGTCATGCGTCCAGCAATGGGTGCTGTAACAATTCTTTCAGTGGATTTTACCAACAAGATCAGAGATGTTGTAAGTATGCAATATGATGACTTTCTTGCAGATGATTATATTGAAAGAGCAAAGAAAATTCAGAATGAAATGAAAGAAGAAAGAGAAGAAAGTATTAAGGAGCAGAAAGTAAGTAACTCATACATTGATAAATTCAATAAAGAGGTACAGGATTCTGACAACGACTTTGAGAGAGAATGTACAAAAGAGATTATCAGACTTATAAAGTTACTTCCTGATAAATCTGCCAAGAAACTCATTAAAAAATATTTTGAATAGAAAACAAGGAGAAAAAATTATGAAGATGTATGATCCGGAAATTTGGAAAAATGAGAACAATGGATATGAGGAACTTATCGACAATATTAAGAAAACTTTTGCATCAAAACTAAAAGACAATATTAAAACACCTCTATTCAGAACAAGCGTATCTGGCTTATTTGATACATTCCTTCAGTATCTTCCAGATTCTTGCAGACAAGAGTATACATGTAGAACTTGTCAGCACTTTGTAGATCGATTTGGTGGACTTGTATTTATTAAAGAAGATGGGACCACTGAATCTGCTATTTGGAATATTGAAAATATTCCTGGAATGTTTATTGAGCCAATTACACAGATGAAAGCTATTGTTGAATCTGCCCAGGTTCAGGATGTATTTGTGTCAGATTACGTTGACCTTGGAACATACGATACTAATGGATTCCATCATTTCTCTGCAAAACTTCCAAGAGTGATGATTAATACATCAAGGGTAAAAAATGCTTCACAGGTTTCTGCTGAAAAAGCAGAAGATTACGGAATGCTGAAAAGAGCACTTGAGAAATATTCCATGCAACAGATTGATCAGGCACTTAATCTTTTAGAATCTGGAAGTTTATACAGAGGTAGCAGCTATGTAGCAATGTGCAAATGGTTTAAGGAGACAAAAGAGAAGATTGCTTCTATCAATGATCAGCCACAGCACACTAATATGATTTGGAAATATGCTACTACAGCTCCAAATGGATTTACTCACATTTCCGGAAGTATGTTAGGTACATTACTTGATTATATTGTAGATGGAGATGACTTTGATACAATCAAACGAAAATTTGAGACAAATATGAGTGCAGAGAATTATAGACGTTCACAGTCTGCACCTACTCAGAGAGCTGTTGAAAGTGCAGAGAGACTTATTGAAAAACTTGGTCTTGCAGATTCACTTAGAAGAAGATATGCAAAACTAGATGAACTTCCTGAGAATGAATTTATTTGGAAGAGTAAAACTGAAAAGAAAGAGGAAGTAAAGACTGGAGTATTTGCAGGAGTTCAGACTAAAACTGTAGATAGTAATGAAACAAAATCTGTAATTCCACAGGTAACTATGACATGGGATAAATTCAGAAAAACAATTCTTCCTACCGCAGACAAATTAGAAGTAAAGGTTGATGGAACAACTCATCTTATGGGAATGGTAACAGCTGCGGTTCCGGAATCTGAAAATATTATGAACTGGGACAATCCATTTTCTTGGTATTACCAGAGTGGTATTGATTCTGTGATTCGTGAAAGACTTGAAGCCAAAGGCGCAAAATACGAAGGTTGTGAGATTAGATGTTCTCTGATCTGGAATACACGTACCGATCTTGATGTACATTGTATTTGCCCTGATGGTGTAGAAATCGGTTTTAGCAATAAGCATCATGCAAATGGAGCACTTGATGTTGATGCAAATGTTAGCGGAGAAACGCTTACGCCAGTAGAGAATATCCGTTGGCCACTTGGAAAAGCTCCAGAAGGACGTTATCAGTTCTATGTACATAATTTCACAAATAGAGCAACCCATAATCCGTACAAACTTGAGCTTGAAGTAAACGGAAAAATTTATACATACGATGGAGATATTATCAGAAATAAAGCTAAGGATATTGTATTTGAGTTTGACTATGTACACGGTGGAGATCCAAAATTTACAACACGTTCCAAGAAAACAGGGGACAAAGAAACATGGGGAATTGGCAATGGATTTACTGAAGTTTCTGCTATCATTCCATCTCCTAATATGTGGGGAGAACATCCGTATAAGAAGTCTGGTGAGCACACTTTCTTCTTATTAAAAGGCTGTAAGGATATGACTGGTGGAGTAGGACGTGGATTCTTCACCGAGATGCTGAAAGGTGATCTCCAGGAAATCCGTAAAACACTTGAAGCATACACAGACTCTACATCTATTGAGGGTGAAGAAGAAGCAAGTGCTTGTGGTGTTGGATATAGCAAAGATAAAGAGTGGGATCTTATTGTTAAGGTTACTACTGGCAATACTGTAAAAATGATTAAGGTGGATAGATTCGACTGATATGACAATTGAAGAGATTAAGAAAAAGGTAGCAGATCCTGACTATGATTTTCTGAGAAACAACGAACATCTCGGCTCCAACATTATTTTGTTGGGGCTGGGAGGAAGTTATAGCTATGGAACTAATGTAGAAACAAGTGATTTAGACGTCAGAGGTTGTGCATTAAATAGGAAAACAGAAATTCTTACTAATCAAAGACTTGATCAGTTTTTGAATGAAGAAACAGACACTACGATTTATGGATTTAATAAGCTAATTACATTATTAACATCTGTCAATCCCAATACAATTGAGTTGCTTGGTTTAAAACAAGAACATTATTTATATATTCATCCAATTGGTCAAGAGTTATTAGATAATGCTCATATATTTTTATCTAAAGTTGCGATTCATTCATTTGGAGGATATGCAAATAGCCAACTCAGACGTTTAGATAATAAAGCGGTTCGTTTAGTGGGGCAAGCAGAACGAGAACAGCATATTCTAAATTCTATTAACAATGCTTTTTATACATTTCCAGAGAAGTATTTTTCATTCCCAGAAGATTCAATAAAACTTTATATTGATCAGTCTTATCAAGAAGATTTTGATACAGAAGTTTATATGGATATTAGTCTAAAACATTATCCATTACGTGACTATAAGGCAATGTGGTCAGAGATGAATAATATTGTTAAGGATTATACAAAAATTGGAAAACGTAATAAACACGCTATAGAACACAATAAATTAGGAAAGCATATGATGCACCTAGTTCGATTATATTATATGTGTTTCGATATCTTGGAAAATGAAAAGGTTGTTACATACCGTGAAAAAGAGCATGACTTATTAATGGATATTAGAAATGGAAAATATCTGGATGAGAATAGACAGCCAATTCCAGAATTCTTTGAGATGGTTGATGAACTAGAAAAGAGACTGGAATATGATGCGGAAAATACATCACTTCCAGAAAAGCCAGATTATAAAAAAATCAATGAGTTTGTAATGTCTGTAAATGAGAGAGTAGTGAAAGGAGAAATTTAATTTTGTACGGATTAAAAAGTAGTGAAGTAGAAAAACAAAGAGAAAGGTATGGTAGTAATAAGTTGCCAGAACCAAAGATGAAAATCTGGTTTGATTTTACAAAAGAAGCATTATCTCAGTACGTAATGATTTTACTGATTGTGTTAACATCATTACAACTTGTATTTGGTCTTCTTGGCGTTGGAGAATTTATTTCTCCGATCATCACTTTGTGTGTAATCACTTTATGCACGATTGTTAATGTAAAAGGTAATTTAGGAAACCAGAAATCAGCAATGAATCTATATCGGAAGACTTCCGTCAGATATTGTGATGTTATTCGAGATGGAAAAATTCAGACGATTAATCGAAATGATTTAGTTGTTGGTGATTGTGTTCTTCTTAGAACAGGCCAGGAAGTTTATGCGGATGGTTATATTGTAGAAGGAAAGCTAACAGTAAATAATGCCGCATTAAACGGAGAACCAGAAGATGTAAAAAAGTATGTAACTAAGAATTTTGTATATAATTCAGAGTTAAAGAAAAAAACCTTAGTGGCTTGTCTTAAACCAGAATATATCTTAGCTGGTAGCGTGATCATGTCTGGCGAAGCCAAGATGATTGTTACTGATGTTGGACTTAATACAGCTAATGGCAGAACAATTGTAAATGTACAGACACTGGAAGCTCCAGAAACAGCATTTACTATTGCAGTAGATAAGCTTTGTGCTTCTATTTCAACATTTGGATCAATTGCAGCTGTACTTATTATTATTGTTTCATTGGTAACTGGAATCATGCAGGTAGGCAGTGTTGCAGAATACTTTAGTATTGACAAAGGTGTTATGCAGCTTATTTATAAAATTGCCGATATCTTATCTTTAGCATTAACTGTTGTTGTTGCAGCGGTACCGGAAGGATTGCCGGTAATTGTCGAAATTCTCACAAGACAGAATGTAAAAGTTATGGAGAAATTCAATATTCTTGCCAAGATCCCAAAGAAGATTCCAGAACTTGCGTATACAGATATTATTTGCACAGACAAAACAGGGACACTTACAACTGGCAAAATGATTCCTAAATCTATTATTAGTGGAGATTTAGAAGAAGTTATTGGAAAAGAAAGTGCTTTAAATAATTTGATTAAATTCAACATCTGCATGAACAACAGTGCTTCATTTGACACGGATGGAAATATTATTGGAGAGAATTTTATTGATAGAGCGGCACTCGGACTATTAACTACTCAAGAAGCAAATGATATTCAGAGCAAATTTGAAATTATTCAAAAAGAAACTTTTTCCAGTGAAAAGAAATATTCAGCTATCAGTGTTCTTGTAAAAGAGAATCAAACAAAATGCAGCTTTTATAAGGGAGCGCCAGAAAAAATTATTTCCTCTTGTGACTTTTATATAGATGGAACAGGGTCTGTTAATGTATTTTCACAAGAAGAAAAAAATAAATTAACTGACAAAATTAAGGAAATGAACACTCAGGCAATGAGATGTATTGCTTTAGCACAGAGTGGTGAAGAATTAAATGAAGGTAAGCTTCCAGGGGGAATGACTTTCTTAGGTATTATTGGAGTCGTTGATCCAATTAGACCAGAAGTTCCAAACGCTGTTGCGACAGCTCATCAGGCAGGTATTCAGATCATTGAAATCACTGGTGATTGCTATGAGACAGCATTGGCTGTAGCTAAAGAAGCTGGAATTTATAAGGATGGAGATTTAGCAATCAAAGATGAGGACTTTCAGAAGATGTCTGATGATGAAGTAAAAGAGATCATTCCTCGACTGAGAGTGATTTCCAGATGCTCACCAAATACGAAATTGAGACTTGTAACACTTGCTCAGGAACTTGGTAAATCTGTCGGTATGACAGGTGACGGAGTAAATGATTCTCCAGCACTTAAGAAAGCAGATGTTGGATTCGGTATGCAGGATGGATCTGACGTAGCCAAAGAAGCGGCAGATATCGTTCTCACAGATAACAATTTTGCAAGTATTGTTAAAGGTATTGAACTTGGAAGGACATTTTTACATAACATTATGATGTTCCTTGAATTCCAGTTACCAATTAACTTTGTTTTACTAATCTTCTGTGCGGTATATCCTGTAATTGCAGCAAATGCAGAATTCTTAGCACCTGTGCAGATCCTGATCATCAATATTATTATGGATTCACTCAACTCATTAAGTTTTGGTAGTGAACCTCCTAAAACTGAATATATGTTTGAAAAGCCCGTTAAAAAAGGCTCGGGATTATTCATCAGAGGTGCAAAAGCACGAATTGCAATTACAACACTTACATTTAGTTTAATCTATTGTTCATTTATCTATGGACCAATTTCCCAATACTTTACAACTGATATTGAAAAAGATGCCGCCAGATTTGCATTGTTATGCTTTATGGCTGTATTTAATGGACTCAATATCAGGACAGAGCAAATTAATTTGTTTACTGGTTTGAACAAAAATAAAGCATTCGTAGGAATTGGGCTTGGAATTTTGTTAATGGCAGTGTTGTTATGTAATGTTGTTGGCGGTTATGTTGGAGCAACTGCACTTACATTAAAGCAGTGGGATTATGTTATCGGATTAGCTCTGCTGGTTATTCCAGTGGATTTAGTTAGAAAGATGATTTGCAAAATCAATAAATAAAAAAGGAGAAGAAAATATTATGGCGAATTTAGTAAAGGGACAGAAAGTAGATCTTACGAAAGGAAATGCAGGATTAAAGCAGATTATCGTTGGTCTTGGATGGGATACAAATAAATATGATTGTAATAATTTTGATCTTGATACAGAAGCATTTCTTCTAGGAACAAATGGAAAAGTAAGAAACTCCGATGATTTCGTATATTACAACAATACTAAACATTCAAGCGGAGCAGTTAAGCATATGGGCGACAATCTTACTGGAGATGGGGATGGAGATGACGAGCAGATTATTGTTGATTTAACAAAGATTCCAGCTGATGTTGAGAAAATTGCGTTTACAGTAACCATCTATATGGCAGAAGAAAAACTGCAGAATTTTGGAATGATATCCAATTCATACATCAGAATGGTAAATAAGGATAACGATGAAGAAATGATCCGATATGACCTTGGAGAAGATTATTCTACAGAGACAGCAATGGTTCTTGGAGAATTATATCGTCACAATGGCGAGTGGAAATTTAATGCTATTGGACAGGGCTATTCCGGTGGCTTACAGGCACTCTGCAATAGTTTCGGAGCTTAAACTTAGGGGGATATAAATAATGGCTGTAAATTTAACTAAAGGACAAAAAGTAAATCTTTCAAAAGCAGTAGAAAAACTGGCTAATGTGACTGTAGGACTTGGATGGGATATGGCTCATAACGGACGCAGCATTGATTGCGATTCATCTGTATTTGTACTCCGTGAATATACAAAACATATTTCCAAAAAAGTTAAATCAGGATTATTTGGACTTTTTTCAAAAACAGAAACAGAAGAAACTACAGAATGCGGTCTGGAAAGTTCTAATGATATCGTTTATTATGCGCATCTTGCGCATAATAGCGGTTGCATCAATCATAGAGGGGATAATCTTATTGGCGGATCAGGTAAAAGAAATGATGATGAACAGATTGCTATTAATTTAAAAGAAATGCCTATGGACATCAAAAAATTAGTAGTAGTTGTGAATATTTATGACTGTCGAAATAGAGAACAGCATTTTGGAATGATTAAAAATTGTTATGCGAGAATTGTGGATGATGCAACAAAAGAAGAAATTTGCAACTATAATCTAACAGACAATTACGATAAATGCACCGCACTTATTGTTGGTGAACTATATCGTGACGAAAACAATGAGTGGCAGTTTAGAGCTATTGGCGAAGGGACACATGATGGAAATATTTCTGATATAGCTAAAAGATACGAATAATTAAGGAGAAGAACAGTATGTCAGTAAGTCTTAAAAAAGGTGATAAGGTTGCATTATCAAAAGATAGTGTTGTAAATAAAATTTCTGTTTGTCTTGGCTGGGACACAGCAAAGTATGATGACGATGGAGATTTTGATTTAGATGCCTCTGCATTTGTTGTAACAAAAGTTGGTTTAACAAGATCAGATAATGATTTTGTATTCTACAATAATACGAACCATCCAAGTGGAGCAGTAATTCATAGTGGAGATAATTTAACAGGATCTGGAGATGGCGATGATGAAGTTATTAAAGTGGATCTTGAAAAGCTTCCAAACTATGTAAATGGGGTAGTATTTTGTGTGACTATTTTTGAGGCAGAACGTCGTATGCAGAATTTCGGTATGGTAGAAAACTCATATATTCGTATTATGAATGATACAACTGGAAACGAAATTATGAGATACGATCTAAAAGAAAAATTTGGAAATTCTACTGCTATTATTGCTGGTGAAATTTATCGTGACGAATCAAAATGGAAATTTCATGCAGTAGGAGAAGGTCGTGACGGTGGTCTTTCAGAATTGTGTAAAGAATTTGGAGTTGAGGTGGAATAAAATGACATTAGGAACAAGTAATGTAATTATTTTTTGTCTTTCTGTTTTAGTAGTAGTTGGTATTGTGGCACTTATTTTAAATAAAACATTTTTTAAACAGCTTGTAATTAAATTCAAGGGAAGAACAGAAGAAATTGCAAGACACGATGCTTCTACACCGGATGGTGCAAGAGATTATTTCAATAATGCCATCAGAGAAAAAGAAAATTTATATAGTAGAGCAGAACAGTCTTATACAGAAATCGCAGGTAAACTGGATGAGACAGAAAAAGAGCAGTACGATTTAAAAAAAGAGCTTATGAAGATTGATAAATCTATTAATAATTACTTGGACTCTGGCGATGAAAATACAGCAAGACAGTGTGCCATGAAAAAAATTACCATTCAGGGAAAGATTGATACACTAAAGGACACTATTGAAGAATACAAAAAAGCAAAAGATCAGCAGAATGAAATCCGTAGTGCAATCAAACAGGAGCTTGATGAACTTAAAGAAGAAAAAGAAAGAACGGTTTATCAGATGGAAGCAGACCAGCAGATTATATCTCTGCATGAAGGAATGAATGCAAGTGCAAGTACAAACGAAAGTGATCGTATGCTTGAACGAGTACGTGAAGGTGCAAAGAAAACAAGAGAACGTGCTGCAGGTGCGCAGATTGCCTATGATACAAGTACAGAAGCAATGGATCGCAGAATGGAAGCGCAAGAAAGAAATCGTGCTGCAGATGATGTTCTTGCTGAAATGAAGCGTAAGCGAGGTAATAAATGATTGTTTTAAATATTGGAGCATTTATTCTTTGCATTATAATAGCTTTTATAGTTGGTTTCTGCGTTGGAAAAATAAAGAATAAAAAGAAAGAGAAATAGAAGTAATAAATAGTGGAATGTAGGCTTATAAGCGGCCATCATCTAAGGAGTAGGGCTTTTGCATACATATACCTCTGGCATATGGAGGGTATAGTAACGAAGTGTTCAGACATAGTTACGCAAGATATGTATTCTCTGAAAAAGAAGTAGAAAATCACCCCGTAACTGGTAAGGATAGACTCCCTTTTAGCGTAGCAGCACACCACTATCGCAATTAAAGCATTAAATCAAGGTCGTGCAGTGGCAGAATGGCTATGCGTAATTATACGAGGTTCAAATCCTCGTCTGCACATTAAATTTTATAAGAAAGGAGAGAAGAATGATAAAAGATATAGTGTTACCGGAAGCCGTAAAATCTATTTTTTATGTGCTTAATCGTAATGGTTATGAAGCCTATATTGTAGGCGGAGCTGTGCGTAATTCTATACTTGAATTACCTGTACATGACTGGGACATATGCACAAATGCCTTACCAGAAGAAATATGTAAGTTGTTCCGTAGTAAAGGATTTCGTGTGGTTGAGACAGGCTTACAGCATGGCACAGTAACTGTAATGGTAAATTGCCGTGGATATGAAGTAACTACATACAGAACTGATGGAAAATATTCTGATAGCCGCCATCCAGATTCTGTAGAGTTTGTAAGTGATATCTATAGTGATTTGTCCAGACGTGACTTTACGATGAACGCAATTGCGTATAATGATGATGGATTTATTGATCCGTTTAATGGGATGAGAGACATTAAAAATAAAGTCATCAAGTGTGTAGGTGTAGCTATAGATAGATTTACAGAAGATCCGTTACGTATTATGAGAGCTGTAAGATTTGCTGCGCAATTAGGATTTCATATTGAAAACTATACCAATATTGCAATGGTGCAAACAAACGATGGTCTGAGTAAAATTTCTGCAGAAAGAATACAATCAGAGCTGTGTAAGATTCTTATTTCAGACCATCCTGAATATGTGCTTGACTATTATATTGATATTTCACCTGCAATTCCTGAATTAAATAAGATAATGGGATGCTCTCAAAATAATATGTATCATATCTACGATGTATGGAATCATACCAGATTCGCATTAACAGCTTGTAGAATACATGAACTAGAGACCAGACTTGCTATTTTGTTGCATGATATTGGTAAATCTGAATCAAAAGTTACCGAAAATGGAATTGACCATTTTTACAAACATACAGTTAAAAGTGCAGAAATTGCTGATAGTATGCTTCGTAGACTTAAGTTTGCGAATTATGTAAGAGAACCAGTTGTTGAACTTATTGTCAATCATGACATAACTATCATTCCAAAACCAAATAAGATTAAGAAATATTTAAATAAATTTGGCGAAGCACAGTTTAGACGATTACTGGACTTAAGATTCTGCGATATTATAGCACATAATCCATACTATGCTAAAGAGCGTTTATGGGAAACTTTTCATGCAGAAGAAATGTTGAATGAAGTTCTGGCAGAAGAAAAGTGTTTTTCTATAAAAGATTTAGCCATAAATGGGAAGGATATTATGGATCTTGGTATTAAAGAAGGACCAAATGTTGGCAAATGGCTCAACTATGCTTTGGATGAAGTAATTAATGATCGACTGGAAAATGACAAGGAAGATATTTTGAGCGATATTGATGCTAAATTATATGCAGAAAGAGAAGAAAATAGTGATGAGAAAATGTCCTAAATGTGATCGGTACATGGGTTGTGTAATTAAATGCGCTTATGGACATCCTATTGCTGTACATGAATGTTCATGTGGTTATTCTGAGTTGCAAGAATGGATGAAATATAACGATAAAACAAATTGTGACAATGTTACAAAAACTTGTAAAGATTCGATTGGAGGACTTTGATGAGATTTTATATTGCAGATAACCATTTCCATCACACACGGATGAATACCGCTATGGATAAACGTGGTTTTGAATCATTGGAAGCTATGCACGATTATATGATTAGACAGTGGAATTCTGTAGTAAGAAAAAACGATGAAGTTGTTATATTGGGTGATTTTTCGCTTGGGAAAGGTGAACAAACTAACGAAATACTTCGTAAACTAAATGGGAAGAAATTTTTAGTGAGTGGTGGCCATGATAAGTTTTTACAGGATGGGAAATTTGATCAGTCATTATTTCAATGGATTAAACCTTATGCAGAAATGCATGACGATGGAAGAAAGGTAGTTTTATGTCACTATCCAATATTTTGTTACAATGGACAGTTTCGTACTGATAAAGATGGTAAACCTATTACTTGGATGCTGCATGGGCACACTCATCTTACGGAAGACCAGGAATTAGTAGAACAATTCAAAGACATAACGAGAAGTACATTACGTAAATCAAAATATGATGATGAACCAAAAACAATTCCTGTTCAAATGATCGACTGTTTCTGTATGTTGTCTGATTATAAGCCACTTACATTGGATCAGTGGATTGGAATGGAGCAAAGCGGTGTTATCAAGGATTTGATTGATAAACGATGGTATTACGATGATAAGGGGAAAACTGAATGAGTATTTATATTCCTAAGAAGATTAAAGTAGGGTATCAAAACAGATATGATACCTATACTAAGAAGCTTGCTTATGTAATCTATTATGATGAAAAAGGTAAGCTTCGCAAAGAAACAAGTTGGAATAACTGGAGAGATGAAAAAATTGAACCAGACGATTTTGATAATGAACCAACTAGAGGATTTGTCTTAAACAAAAAAGTAGGGGACTATTCCGGTGACTGGGGAAATCACAGACAAGCTTACTGCAGAATATATGATCCAAGAAGATTTGAATTTGAAATTACAATTAATAATTTGCTTTATATTTTAGAGAATTGTGACTGTCTAAAAGGCAAAGGACTTGATGGAGAATTTGTATATGGGTGGGACGGAAAAGATTTAGTATTAATTCCTGTAGATTCTCCTGATTACAAAGAAATAAAATCTCGAACAGATAAAATTCAAAATGGGAAAAAATTTAAAGGTAAGGATCTTATCATTGGAGCAACATATTTGACAAAAAATAATCAAAAATGGATATATATGGGAAAATTTGATAAGTGGGAAAAACTTATTAATTGTTTTAGAAGGAAATGGTGTTATCAACCAGATAGAGATTGGGAATGGGATTTTGATTTAGATGGCACATGGACATTAATGCAAAATGATAAAAATATTGCTTACAAGTATGTGAATAAAGGTAAATATTATTGGTTTTATAGTGGTGGTAAAAATTATAGTTCTTTTCAAAGATATAATTTTGAGATACGAAAAAGTATTGGTGATATTTTGATTGATTGTATAGATGAAAAACCATCACAGAATTATGCAGACTATTTTGATGATCTTGAAAATAACCATTTCGACTATAATCCAATTGATTTTACATCTGAAACATTATTTGATTTACCATATGATAAATTTATTGAGAAACTAAATGAATTAGATAAATATCACAATAAGTATACAAGTTTTTTGAATAAATCATATGAAAAAATAGAAGTACATGATGAAAGCGATGGAACATATTCATGTTATAAGAAAAAATATTTACCGTCGGAATTATATGAAGAGATAAAACCAAAATATGAAATGTATAAACATATTGATGGCAAAGAATTCCATAACTATTACAACAATAATTTAATTTATTATTAAAAAGAAAGGATAAAAAATTATGTCAACTAAAAATGATGAAATGATTTTACAGCTTAAGAAAAAAGTAGAAGAGCAGAAAGCGGAACTTGCAAAACTTCCAAGAACATTACAGTCTGAAACATCTACAGTGTTTCGAACAGATGCGGAAAATTTAAACTTACGTGTGATGAGCGTTGAGCAACTTAAATTGCTGAAAGTAAAATTGCATACCTATGAGATGGCAGCAACTGATCTTAAAATTGGAATTGACGAAGTTATTATTTCTGGATTCTCAATTGACAAATGGATGCATGATATTGATATGCAGATTTCTGTATTAACTAGAGCAGAAAAAGAGAAGAAGTTAAAAGAGACAGAGAACACATTAAACAAGCTTTTATCTGATGATAAACGTACAGAGCTTGAACTTGAAGCTTTGGCAAAGTCACTCATGTAAAAATTTTTCACAATACTGTTCTAATTGTTATAAAACATTTAACATAAGGAGAATTAAAAAATGAGACACAAAAATGCATGGAACAAAGTTTATGAAGAAGTTGAAGTTACCTACAAAGAAAAAGACGAAAATGGTAAATGGAAAAAGGTAACTGAAACAAGAAATGCTCTTGCAAAACCTGGAATGAAGCCAAGTAGTCTTGAGCGTGAGTTTTCTAAAATTGTAAGTAAGATGAAAACAGAAAAGCCGAAAGCGTTTACTGGGGACTGGACAAAATAAGAGGGGTTAATATGATTTCATTCTACATTTTAGTAATTATTGGAGCAATTTTATTATGGATTCTACTTGCAAATATTGGCACGTTCAAGTTTATTGGATGGATTTCATCAGCTCTTGGAAAAGGTGCTAAAGATGCAATGGAAGATAAAGAAGAAAAGGAGAATAAAGATGAGTAAGAGTAAAATTGGTGGAGTTATTGCTGGAGTTGTAATTATTGGTGGTTTAGTTTTAGGTATGTCATGTACGGAAAAAATTAAACCAGGATATGTTGGCGTGATATATTCAATCGGCGGAGGAATTGACGGAGAAACACTTGGAAAAGGATGGCATTTAGTATCTCCAACAAAAAAAGTGACACAGTATTCTGTGGCATTAGAGCAGTCTTATCTTACAAAAGATGACAAAGGTGATTCTGGAAAAGATGAAAGCTTTAGTATTCCTACTGCAGATGGAAAATCGATTAATGTAGATGTTGAATTTTCTTATAGATTTGACTCAGAGCGAATTACAGATACATTTGAAATGTTTAAAGGTAAGGATGGAGAAACAATCAAAGACACATTCATTAAACCTAAGATTATTGCATGGTCTCAGGAGGTGTCTGCAAAATATCCTGTAACAGATGTGTTTGGTGACAAGAGACAGGAACTTAACCAGGCACTCGATGATTATTTGAAAGCAAAATTTGATAAATACGGAATTATTATTGATACTGTAAACTTTACAAGAATTGAAACAGATGAAGAGACTACGGCTGCAATTCAAAAGAAAGTAACAGCACAGCAGGATCAGGAGCTTGCAACAATTGAAGCTAAGACTGCAAAGATTAATGCCGAAAAAGAAAAAGAAGTTGCTCTTATTACAGCAGAGCAGAATAAAGAAACAGCACAAATTAATGCTGAACAGGCAAAGATTAAAGCAGAAGGTCAGGCAGAAGCTACTAAGATTGCTGCGGAAGCAGAAGCAGAAGCAAACAAGAAGATCGCAGAGAGCTTAACTCCAGAGCTTATTGAAAAAATTAAGATGGAGCGTTGGAATGGCGAACTTCCAAAAGTTAGTGGATCTGCAGGAACTATTATTAATATGACAGATGATGTTGATGAAGCAACTGTTGAAGCAGAAAAATAATTGTACATAATAATCTGGTCTGCCTTAACCGGTAGACCAGAGAAATGGAGAACATATGATTATTATTAAAAGCTTTATAATGCTGATTTTATGTGTAGTATTTCCAATCAGTTTATTTATGTGGTTATTAGCTATGATTTGGATGTTGACTCCATTTACTCCATTTAAAAGATTGTGCCATAACATTTTAGATTGGCATAAACCAAGTGGAACGTATCATCATTATCCGGAAGGTGTACATATGAAATGTAAAATTTGCGGATGTGATATTGTATCAGATGGAGCTGGTGGTTGGAGAAAAGTACTGATTGTGGGGGGGACAGGATGAGTAAGGCTAAAAAAATTGACATTTTATACGCAGTAAGAAATAAAGAAACTAAAAAGGTTGAGCGAAACACGAAATGTAAAGGCGGTACATATTATGCCCAAAAACCTTTGTGCCAAAAACGATGTGATGGATTGAATTCGACAATAAAGAAATTTGCAAACAGCAATTATACTGAATACGAAGTTGGTGAATACGCTGTTGTGGATATAGAGAAATATAAAGAATTACTTGGAGAAGAAGCATGATTTGTTTGGTAGACAAAAAGGAGAGTTTGATATATGAACAGATCGTGAGGATTTGGTGATGGGATATTGGAATAGAAAAGATGAATTGAAGAAGAAAGCAAAATCTCATACAGAAAAGATGAATACACTATATGAAAATGAAATTTCAGAGTGTGTAAACCGGACAAAAGTTTATGATCAGACATTTTCTTGTACAAAAAATTTTGAAATAAAAGATGACTTTGATCAGAAGATTATGGTAGAGGATATTGATAGTGTGCAAGCAGTATTCCGTTACGGATATGAGGGTAAGGTTGCAGTACTGAATTTTGCAGACTATAAAAATCCTGGAGGTAAGTTTTTAGAAGGATCATCTGCACAGGAGGAGATGCTTTGTCATAGCTCCTTCCTATATAATGTGTTGTCTGAATTCGATGAAGACTATTATGCCTTTAATAGACTTACAAAGAATTTTGCATTATACACAGATCATGCACTGTATAGTCCTGATGTTTTATTTATTGAGGGTGATGCAGAGATTTGTGTAGATGTAATTACTTGCGCTGCGCCAAACAAATATACAGCCAAAAAGTATTGTGATAAATCTGACTTTGATTGTAATTATGCAATGGAAGATCGTATACATTTTATGCTCGATATTGCCAAAGAGGAAGAAGTTGAAACGCTCATTTTAGGCGCATGGGGATGTGGTGTATTTGGAAATGATCCAGAATTTGTTGCGAATGCCTTTAAAAAAGAATTAGAAGAGTATTATAGCGATACTTTTGAAAATATTATATTTGCGATTCCTGGCGGTATGAATTATATGGTATTTAAAATGGTATTTGGTGGTGAACAATGCAAATAACAACTAATGTGAAAATTATAGGAGATAAAATGCAGTATATAAAATATTTTAACACAAGAACAATGCTACATAACTTCAAAGAGGCCGTTAATCTCACTAATCAGTTGGGAATAAAAAATGCAATTGCATACAATATTAATGATTATTTGTTCACAGTTGGTAAAAATTTTGTTGCAGATAAAATAGATAAAATACAGGATAAACTTATTGTTGGCATTACTTTTACTAAATATGAAGACATTAATAATGTATGCAGTTATTTGGAGAGAATCAATCCAAAACTATATAAAAAATATTTAGATCAAAGTAATGGAGATAATATACGATTTGTAAAAGAAGACCAAATCTATTATAGGCTTCCATACGATAAAAATTTCTTCTTTAAATGTAAAGACAGAACAAAAATAATTTGTCGATTATATAGTGGTGACTTTTATGATTCTATTAGCATTTTCTTTATTGGTCAGTACAGAAAAGAACACGCAGATTTTTTAATGAGATATTGTGACAAATATAGAAGTAAATTTATAACTATTAAAACATTGCAGATTAACAAACAGGATAGGCTTGAATATAGCATGAATGAGCAAATTGATGGTGTTGATGAGAAATCTATTATTTTTCCAGAAAAATATCAAATTTTCGATTATTTGAATGCGTGGCTTCAATCTGAAACCTATTTTACATCGTGTGGAATTAACCATAAAATTGGCATTTTACTTTATGGCGAACCAGGTACTGGGAAGACCACTTTTGCTAAAATTCTGGCCACAAAATATAATTTGAATTTGGTTAAATTTAACTTGAATGAAATTTCAAAATTAATTTCCAAGAATGATTTTTGGAAAGATTTAGAAGAATCTGTTGTAGTTCTTGAAGATATTGATTGTCTTGTAAGTAAACGTGATGAAAGTGTTACCTCTGAAGACAAAGAAAATTTTCAAGCATTATTACAACTTTTGGATGGAATTAATTCATGCAATAAAACAATCTTTTTAGCAACAACAAATTACATTGACAGATTAGATCCTGCTCTTATTAGGGATGGACGATTTGATATTAAAATTGAAATGAAAAATTTTGATTATGATGAAGCAGTAGAAATGTGTAATAAATTCAATGTGGATTCAGAAGTAGTTTTTAGAGACGAACAGTTCCCAATTAATCCAGCTTACTTGCAGAACAAAATTGTTACACTGCAGATGAAAGAGATTAATGAAAAGTTAAAACAAAAAGCTCAAAGAATTGGAAGTAATAAAACAGGAGGAGATAAATGATTCCTTATATTAAGATTGATACACCTTTTGAACGTGACACAGAAGGCACAAAGAAACTTATTGAGGGTAAATTTAGGAATGAGACAGTTGCATATTTAAAAAACAATACTTGGCTTTGTTCTGAGAAAATTGATGGTACAAATATTGGTATTGTTTGGGATGGACATAAAGTTTCATTCCAGGGAAGAAATGAGAGATCACAAATTCCAGCTCCATTAGTAAATAAACTGAATGAACTATTTGGTGGCACCGTTAACGAAGAAATGTTTGAGCAGAAGTTTGGTGAAATGAATGTAATTCTATATGGTGAAGGTTATGGCCCTAAAATTCAAAAAGGCGGTGGACTTTATAGAGATGACGTATCATTCATTCTCTTTGATGTGTATCTTCCAGATCAAAACTTATGGTTAAAACGTGATGCTGTAGAAGATATTGCAAAAAGTTTTGGAATTGATGTAGTTGATATTGTTCTTACTGGTACACTTCAAGAAGCTGTTGATTTTATCAAAACAAAACCTAAGTCTCATATTGGTAATGCTAATATGGAAGGACTTGTGTGCAGACCTGCTATTGAAATGCTTGATAGGATGGGTAGAAGAGTAATTATAAAAATTAAGGTTTGCGATTTTGCAGAATAAAATGAAAAACGAATAAGAAGTATATATCAGAGAGTTCAGATAAGAATGACGATAAACTTAACTTACAACCCTTACATTAAATAAGGTGAAGCCTAACTTTAAAAGCAGAAAGTACATACAAGCGATTGGTATGGAACAAGGGCGATACTGCCAGGTAACTGAAGCAGCAGTTCATAAGAGAACGGTTCAGAAAGTAGCGAATCTGAGCGAATAAAATTTGTCTGACAAAGACATATATTTGGCGGTGTAGCAACCGTCAATATAAAGCATCTTAGTGTAATGGTTATCACGGATGACCTTGGATCATCAGATGTTGGTTCGATTCCAACAGGTGCCGTTCACTCAGAAATGAGTATTTCAAAGTTAAAAATTCAAAGAATAAAATTTAATTTAAAGGAGAAGAAAGTTATGACAAAAGAAATTATGACAGTGCATAAAGCATTAGCAGAAATCAAAATCCTTAAAGACAGAATTCAGAATGAGATTTACAATTCAGTATTTGTATCTTGTAAGAAAAACTCTCAGTCCAAAATTTCCGGAATGGATATTGATGTATATGAGAAGGTTATTACAGGATGCTACGACAAAGATGTAGATCTTATGAATAGGCTGGAAGCACTGCAGAGAGCAGTAATGCTTTCCAATGCAGTGACAAAAGTTAAGATTAAAATTGGTGAAAATGAAGAAGAACGTACTGTAGCAGAAGTAATCAATATGAAGAATAACAGTATGATGTTCAAGAAACAGATGCTTGACAGAATGCAGCAACAGCTTTTACAGTCACAGGCAAAAACAAATAAAGAGAATGAAACTCTTGAAAATAAGTCAGAGAATTATGTAACTGGTCTTTTTGGACAGAAAGAGGGTAAAACTTCTACTGATGAAATAACAAAAGCTAAACAGCAGTATATTGATCTTAATACATGGGAGTTGGTTGATCCGATTAATGTGCAAAATAAAATCCGTGTTTTATCTGATGAAATTTCCTCATTTGAAGCTGAAGTAGACTCTATTTTAAGCACAAGTAACGCACTAACAACAGTTACAATCAAGTATTGATAAATGGTTAGGGTATTATTGGTTTGAAACTATATAAGCGGTTTTTGAGCCAATAAACTAATAAATAGTCATTACTATATGAATAGTTATATAAAAGATTTCCTTCATTGCTTATTGAAAATCACTAAACTACAATCCTTTAGTCTTTCAACCAGCATAGAGTAAAGTAAAAAATTAAATAAGCTGGTCTCAAAAAATAAAATGGTTAGACTGATAGTCTAAACAATTTACTAAGTTAGATAAAATCGTGCAAAGGTGCATTATTACTGATGACTGTAAAGTTCAAAGATAAAAAGTTAAAACCTTAAAGTTAAAAGTTCAAAATTTATTTTTGATGTAAAGCTCACGTAGTAAAGTTGATAAGTTCCAAAGTTTGATAAAAACCTTGAGAAAGTTTTGGTAGCATGATTGTATCGGCTATGTGGTTTGTACAAGGCTGATAAGTGGTGAAGTTCATCTTATAAATAAATCAATGCGGTCATTAAAACCTTGTTTCCTATCTCTGATAATGCCGCAATCAGAGGTCCTGGATAGTTAAATGGTCATAACACATGAAACTCATGTATTTGCTGGTTCGAATCCGCATCCAGGATTTGGGTTAGCTACCCAAAAAGATTTCTTATTTCTTATACCTCCTAAAGTATTGATGAGGTGGGGCATGACTTCGATGGCGAAGAGACTTTGAGCAGTCTGTACTGGGTTCGACTCCCAGATGTCCTATTAGAGATTTCAGATATGTGGTGCCACAGAAACGCTTCTCAATATCCGAGTTGTCGTACCGTTTGGCTACACAATATCGTGTATGATCCACCTACAGAGCGCAGTAGTTCTGGAATCTCGAAGCTATTACGTAGTCCTGCCCGAGATCTGTTGTCGGATGGACCGATGGTGAAACTTATGCATTATGTATCAATTAAACTGACAGAAATTTTGAAACAAATGCATGATCTTCTAAGTTCCTAATATTTTCCTATGATGGCGGAAGCCTTATAAGAAGATCAGAGTACTCTAAACAATATGTTTTGCAAAGTTGTTTAATCTTGGTAGACACATTAGCTCAATTGGCTAGAGCGCATAATACATTTTGGGTTGTCGGTTCGAGTCCGGCATGTGTCTTTTAGGAAGAATTTCTTCCTATTATAATATGAGAACTGGATCACTAGGATAATATATTTGGTGCACAAGCTATGTTATCTGAAAAAAGGTAAGTGGTTGACTTCGAATACAGGCGGTTCGATTCCGTCCCAGTTCTATCCCTCGAAAGAGGAAATAAATTGAATAGCATAGTTGCGAATATAGGCGGTGCAAAACAATCATCGACATAATAAATCCCAAAGTCATCGTTAGGGAACTCCGTGGAGTCTGCTCCTATGGCTGATGGACTCTTATGCTATCCATTTTGAATAAGGCGTAGTTAACCTGTGGATGTGGTGAAACGATATATCCCTCCAAAGTGCTGATACTTATCAGATATTCAAATGGCGTTATAGCTCTACACATACGTTAAATGTGGGAATTGTAATTAAGGAGCATTATATATTTTATGTATATGGATATAATAAAATTCTTTTGATGAACTTCTAATGTAGATTACACTATGTTGTTACCATATAGACTTAATAGAAGGAATTTGAAAGAAAAATAATTTCATATTGGAAGTAACTATTGTAGATACATATCATCTGAGGTGTGGATGTGAAGATGGCTACGCAGATCTCTCGAAGAAAGTCTAGGCGTAAAGTAAGATGAGTAGATACTGAAGATATGAAATTGTTTTGGAACTATGATGCAGTGGGCAGCACACCTGTTGCTAGAACAGGTAAACAATGGTTCGATTCCATTTAGTTCCATGTTCCGTTTCCATTTTACATTGCGGAACGAGATAGTAGAAGAATGGAACGATATACTATCTCATTATTGGGTTGTAGCCAAGTGGAAAGGCAGTAGAATTTGACTCTACCATTTCGCAGGTTCGAATCCTGCCAGCCCAGTTAGTGTTATAAGTATGCAACGGTAATTGAATATAAATAATAGTAATATGTCACCTTCAAGATAATCCTAGGACTTGAAGTAAAATAAATTAGACCTGTGACTAAAGTATTATAAAATGCTCATTTATTGGAAGTCGTGCATGGCTTCGCTTATAACACAACCAAGGACCATTAGCAAAACGGTTAATGCAGTCGCCTCATAAGCGAAAGATTTCTGTGTTCGAATCACAGATGGTCCATTTCCACTACGTAACGTATTCCTCATAAATACGTTAGCGATAAAAACTTGACTACTTGATATGAGCAAGCAGAAGAGATATGCTAAGTTCTTGGTTATAGACATATCAGAGTGCATAAAAATACACAATTTTATGACGGAGTGAAAAATGCAAGTGCTTCGTTTACGCTGGTAACAAAGCAGTTAGCAAAAAGCCAGAAGATCTATATTAACCAAAAAGCTGCATAGTAAACAGGGCGGTAAACGCTTATAGAATCGAAAAAACCTTCGTTAAAAATATCCTACAGGCCAACGCTAATCCACTGCGAAGGCTTACGGCAGTCCAAACGGGGAGAGACAGGTTCAGCGCAAAGGGTATGCGAGACTTGTGTAGTTACCTGGGAGGCAGCAGGTTTCTGCGAAGGTCACCTGCAAATAAAAACCTAAAAAGAATATATAACAAGGATCTTCTTCTAAAAAGTAATTCGCTCACGCCACCTTGTTTGAATAAGTGAGAGTATAAGAATTACAGGCAAGTTATATAGGTTCTTGCCAAAACAAGCGGATGTGCTGAAATAGGAAAACAGACTGGATTTAGGTTCCAGCGGTTAATAACCTTGTGGGTTCGAGTCCCATCATCCGCACTTACTCAGAAATGAGCATAAAATAAACAAAAACGAGGAAGTATAAGTTATGAAACGGTTAACACTAAACGAAATGAAGCACCGAATGAGTCAAATCGTACAAAAATGTATTGATTCGCATGGTGGTGGAGAAGAATATTTCAATGAGCTAGATGATTTAATTAAAAATGATGAAGATTTTCTAATATCATATCTAACACATATCTCACAATCAAGTGTAAAAAATATCATCATATCAGGTGAAATTGGAGAAAAGATTGCAGCATTGAAGTTGAAATATAAATGGTTTTTAAGCGACTGCAGTGTTGAGTATATTAATGGCAGTTTAAGAAAGGGTAAACCAATTCAATATTCTAATTGGAAATTGGATTCTTATAAGAATCAGCCATTTATTTTCGTAGATGACAGCTATTATTCTGGTAAAACTTTGAGAATAGTAAGGACATACATTGAAGAGGTTCTTGGCGGATATTTGCAAAACTCATATGTTTTCTATGATGGATCAGAAGATAATCTTGACGATATAGTAAGTCTTTATCGGTATTATGATCATTTTGATTATTAAAAATTCTAATTGGTGATTTTCTTCACCAACATTTCCAAAATAAAATTTCAATTTTATTAGTTCGATTTCAGCCCACTGGCTGTTTATCTTATAAATTTTCCCTTTTATTATCCTAGTAACTTACTAGGTTTATATACAGGTTACAATTAAAAATTTATATATATTTCAAAGGAGGTTCTTAAATTGGAGAACAATACTAAAAAACAGAGATTATTCAATCTCCCAGAAACAAAAGGTAATTTTATGATCAAAGGTGTAGTTAAGGGAACTAAGAAAGATAATTTCTACACTGAAAAGCAGACACGAACTGGTAAGGAAATGCGAATTGTAAACTTCGGTCTTGAATATGACGAAGGTCGAGATTTATATATCGGATTTACTGGGATTGAACAAGAAAGAGTTTACTTCTATAAAAAACCAGAAGTAAAAGGTGCTAAAGGAACTACACAGGCAGTTTCTTGGGTAAATAGATTTAAATTTGCAGAAGACCCAAAGAACGAAGGATTTAGACTTATTGGTAAAAATCTTGGACTTACTAAAGTAACCAATGAAAAAGGCGAACAGGTAAATGATAAAAAGGTACTTACAGACTATGATGCTTGTGCCGAGATTCGTAATAATCTTAAAGACGGAGAAAGCGTTTTTGTAAAAGGTAGCATTTCTTATCGCAGCAATCGTGATGATAAAGGTAACATCAAACGATACAAATCTATGGAACCATCTCAGATTTCTCTTTGTGCCCCATGTGAATTTGATAGTGAAAAATTTAAAGCTCAGAACAACTTCAACCAGGTGATTGTCTTTATGGGAATTGAAAAAGAAGTTGAAGATGACAAGGAAACAGGAAGATATGTTATCTCCGGAAAGGTTGTAACTTATTCAAATATTGAGGACGTTGAATTTATTCTTGATCCTGTTAATGAGAAACAGAAAAAACTTGCGATGACATTTAGAAAGAAAGTGAAACCATACTGGGCACTTAAAGTATCTGGTCATGTACAGGCTTCTGTTCAGACAGAAGAGGTTACTGTAGATGATGACTGGGGAGAAGAGGATGAAATGGAAAAAGTACCTACTCCTGTTAAACGTGAGTACATTGTGACTGGTGCTGATCCGACCACAATCGAGAAAGACCTGTACTCTAAGGAAGCTATCGAAGAAGCAATGCAGAAGATTAGAAACGCTAATAAAGCCGAGGAAAGCTATGGAGATGATTCCAATAATGGTGATTGGGGAGATAGCGACCTTGGAGAAGCTGACGAAGAGGATGAAGCGTGGTAATTAACCACTGGGAGGAATTAAGTTTCCTCCCATTATTTGAGAAGCATGATAAATAGATTACATATAAAAGGAGCATATATTAAATGGCAAAAGGTAGAAAAGCAAAACAGGCAAAAACAAAATTAAATATGATTATCTATGGAGACACTTTCACAGGTAAAACAACACTAGCATCACAGATTGCATTTTTCAAAAGAGAAGATGGTACACCATTTAGGGTTTTATACATTGATGCAGAATCTGGTGGACTTGATAGTTATTTAGATAGAATGGAAGAATCAGGTATTAACCTTGATAATATTTATATTTTATATACACAGTCACTTGCTGAGGTAAGACAGTATATTGCAAAAGTAAAAAATAATGAAGATATTTATGAACTTGATGATGATGGAGTAGAGACTGACGAAGTTGTAACAGATGCTGAAGGAAAACCATTTAGAGCTGATGCGATTGTAGTGGATGGAACAACAATTCTTAATCTAACTACACAGTCTGGATTAGTTGAATTTTCTAAGAAGCGTAACAAAGTAAAGGCTGATAAAGCTGGATTACTTGGAGATGAACGACTTGTTAAAATTGAAGGCTCCTCATTAGAAATCAGAGACTTTAATACGATAAAGTTTAAAGGGCAGGACCTTATTCTTGATCTTATGTCATCTGGTGTTCACTGTATTACTACAGCCAGAGAAAAAGATGAAACAAAAAATGTTAAGACAGATGATGGTCAGTTCCAGTCTGTGGCAACAGGTAAAAAAATCATTGATGGATTTAAAGGTCTTGAGTATAATGCCAATACAGTAATCCGTACTTTCTTTGATAAAGAAACTGGTCAGATTTGTGCTGAGATTCAGAAGGATCGTACAGGAGTACATGACTCCGGTGAAATTGTTGAAGATCCATCATTACTTGATTGGCAAGCTGCACTTGATAAAAATAAAGGTAAGGAAGATTTTATTCTCAAGAATGACTTAACTAAAGCAGTCGAAGTTGAGCAGGACCTATATGCTAAAGAAGTTCTTGGAAAGGTTGGCGATCCTGTTACTGAGGACACAACATCATCCGACACATTCACTTCCACATCACCAACACCAGATGATCTTCGTAAAGAAATCGTATCTATTAAAAATTCTCTTTCTCCAGTCGCAAAAAAATCCCTTAAAGAAAAACTTGAAGCAAAAGGTTTACCAACTGCATACAAGAATGTAAATGATATTTCTGTATTACAGGAAGTTATTGAGACAATGAAAAACTGATTGGATAAATTATGGCACGAGCAAAGAATGATAATTTAGTTAATGAATTTGATAGAGTTTGCCATTGTTGCCAACGCCACATTCATTTTGAAAAAAATAAATCTGTGGAAAACGTAGTATTCTTTGATGGTCTTTTTTATCATGAAAAGTGTTTTAGAGAGTCTGCAGGATTCCACAGAAAATGTGGTGGCTGCTCAAAAGATATTATTATCGAAGATGCAGATCAGGAAGGTATTCTTGAATTTAAAAATAAGTATTGGCATGAAGATTGTTTTAAAAAGAAATATTCAGACAAACCAATATTTATGGAAAATATCCCAGAGTACAAAGAAGATGCGTATGTAAAGATTGTAGGTGTTTTTAATGGAAGAAAAAAGGATATTACAAAGTTAAATGAATATAAGATGGCAGCTGTTAAAGAGGTAGATAGAATCTTTGATGAAAAGCTTGTTAATGATTATATCCGCAAACAGTATGATATTCAGACAGTTCCATGGGATTCTATAGCAGCACTATATGATGGTAGATATGGTGTTAAAATTCCACCAAAGCATTTATATGACATGTTTGTACGTAAACAATCTTATCTGGATAAAATTAATGCACAGAATATTGCTAAAGGCAAGGAAATAACAGGTGTATTAAGAGTTAAATACGATTTAAAAGTTTTATACAACAAATATGATTCTTACTTAAAATTCCTTGAGAAGCAGAAAATCTTAGAAGCAGAAGCTCAATCAAATAAAACTGATGAAAAATTAATATTAACAACTGCTCCACAGCCAAAAAAAGTTGAAACAAGTAATAATAGTGATGACTCCTTGGACGATTTACTAAATGATATTTTTGGATAAGGAGTAGCGAATGGACGAAATTAATAATGTATGTAATGTACAATCTGAGATTATGTTCGTTGGTGCATTATATAAATCTCCAGATTTATATGTTACATATGGAAATTTTATGAGATCAAAATATGATTTTTCTGATGAAGTTGTCCAGTTTTTCTATGATTGTCTCGAAGTCTATTATCTTAAATTTTCCCAAACAGTTGATGAAACAAAACTAAATGTATTCATGTCGCAGGATGCCGAACGAATGAGCAGTTATAAAAAATATCACGGTTGGAAAACAATTAGTGAATTTATGCGTTTGGCAGATCCGAATGATACAAAGAATTATTTTGATACAGTAAAGAAGTATTCACTTGTTAGAGAATACGGAAGAAATGGTTATCCTGTTGATAAGATTCTTGCTCATAAGAATTTTGACAAAATGACAGCTAACGATATTTACAGGGTTATCAGAGCTAAAGCTGATAAGATTCACACTGTAATTAATGCAGGTGAGGAAGCGGTAGAACTTACAAAAGGTAACGCCGATCAGATTAAAAGGTATTTGAAGAAGCCAAACTTTGGGCTTCCTTATCCCTGGGCAATGTATAATGAATTTTTTCTTGGAATGCGAGAGGGTAAAACACATTTCGAGGGCTTTATCTCAAATGGTGGTAAATCTCGAAAGCTTATCGCTTTGGCAGCTTATGTCACATTGGTGCAGCATGAAAACTTTCTTCTAATGTCAAATGAGATGGACGAAGATGATCTTAAGAACTGTATGATTGTTACTGTAATCAATAATAAGGAATATCAAGAGCTACATGGTATTAAGATTAAGAAGCCAGAACGTGAGATTGTTTTGGGTGCATATAGAGATAAAAATGGTGAGATAATTCGCAGACATATAGATGAAAAAGGTATCTATACAGAATCAGAAGAAGAATATATAGAAAGAGTTGAACGTGATTCAGATGAGTATCATAAAATCGTTCAAGTAGGAGAATGGATTGATGATAATACAAAAGGTAAGCTCTTGTACAAAGATGTTCAAGATGATTACTCTATGGAGCGTATTGAATTTGAATTACGTAAGGCTAAACTTGTAAATGAAGTAACCTATTATGGTTATGATACATTAAAGAACTATCAAGTAGAGGACTGGGCACAGTTAAAGCAAATTGCAACTAAGCTTAAAGAGATTACAAAAGAGCTTAAAATGTTTGGATTTGCAGTATTCCAGTTATCTGATGATAGTAAGTTTACAGATGTGTTCCAGTTAAGTTCTATGAATATTGCATCTAGTAAAGGTATTAAACATGTTACTGATACACTTACACTTGGAAAAATGATTGAGAAGAGTGAGTATCACAAATATCAGATGATATGTGATGCTCCTGGGTGGGGTGATCCTACAATATCTGATCTTGATTTAGGAAAGCAGTATTTTGCAATTAAAATTGATAAGAATAGAGCTGGAAGTAAGGACAAGATTATGTTATTTGAAATTAATCTTGATTATAATACTTGGATAAATGTTGGACAGTTGGTACAAAGACAAAAATAATTAGTGAGGTGATTGGCAGTGGATGCTAGAGAATTAAAGGAATATATATTAGAAAATAATTATGTGGAACAGATTCTTAATGCGATTCACTGCCATCATATTAAATTTCATGGAGATTATTGGACCTGTGGAAATCCGGACGGTGATAATACCGGTGCAATCGTAATATATAATACGGAAAATTTATCATGTACAAACTACACAAGACGAATGATTGAGACTGACAGAGCTACTGATATTATTGATTTAGTTTGCTTTTGTGAAAAATTATCTTTTCCTGAAGGACTTAAATTCATTTGTCAGGAAGTTGGAATTTCTTATTATTATGACTTTGAATCAGATATACCTGAGAGTTTAAGGATATTGAAATTAGTTAATGAAATGTCTACAGAGCAAACTGATGAGAAAGAGATTCCATTAAAGCCAATACCTGTTGAAATACTTAGCTATTATAAACCTTACGTAAATGATTTGTTTTATGAAGATGGGATTAGTTATTTAACCCAGAAAGAATTTCAGATTGGTTACGATCCCGAAACAAATAGGATAACAATTCCAATATATTCAGAGATTGGTGATTTAGTCGGAGTGAAGGGTCGATTATTTCAAAAAGAGGTTGATGAATCTGAGTGTAAATATTTGTATTTGGAGAAATGTGCAAAATCAAAAATTCTGTTTGGATTAAATAAAACACTTCCATATATAAAAAGGTTAGGTATTGTATATGTTGTTGAAGCCGAAAAAGGTGTAATGCAGCTATGGTCTTATGGATATAAAAATGCAGTGTCTACTGGGGGAAAGAATATTTCAAGATATCAACTAGATATGTTGATCAGACTTGGCGTTAAGATTGTATTCTGCTTTGATAAAGATGTAGTTTTGGATGATGTACTGAGAATTTCAGATAGATTACCAGATGGTATTCCTGCGTACTATATGTTTGACAAAGATAATAAACTAACAGGTGAGAAAGAATCTCCATCGGATAATAAAGATAGATGGGAATACTTATTGGAAAATAATGTATATCCGTTAACAGATAGGATGTGATTGGAAAGTTGAAATTTAAGTTATATAAGAATTCGAAAAATAATTATAATGATTTAAAGAATATTAAGATTGATTTTCTAAAAAACAGAGATGTTGAGAATCCAAAAGAATACTTATCATTGGATCAATCTGCAGAACTTGATTATGGGTTACTTGATAATATCGGTGAAGCTGTTGAATTATTCTTAAGTCATTATGATAATAATGATAAAATACAGATTCTTGTAGATGAAGATGTAGACGGAAACTGTTCTGCAGCAATGATGTATTCATATATTAAAAGATTAAATAAGGATTATCCTGTTGAATATATACTTCATAAGAGAACAAAAGCACATGGTCTTGAGGGATTAGATGATGATGTAATTGTTGATAATGATACAAAGTTACTGATTGTTCCTGACGCAGGTACTAATGATGTAGAATCATGTAAAACATTGAAAGATCGTGGAGTTGATGTTCTTGTTTTAGATCATCACGAACAAGCAAAAGATAAAGAAGGAAACTTAATAGATAATCCTTATGCATTAATCGTAAATAATCAAATGAGTGAATTTTATACAAATAAAAACTTTTGTGGAGCTGGAATCGTATATAAATTCTTAAAGGCATTAGATGATTTTCTATGGTGTGAATATGCAGATGATTTTTTAGATTTAGTTGCTTTAGCAAATATTTCAGATGTAATGGACATGCGTTCACCTGAAACAAAATATTTCGTAGAGGTTGGATTGCACAACATCAGTAACAAATTCTTTCAAGCACTTATAAATGCTCAGGAATATAGTATGGGTGGAGTGGTAAATATACATAATATTCAATTTTATGTGACACCTGTTTTAAATGGCTGTATTCGTTTCGGTTCACCGGAAGAAAAAGAACTTATGTTTAAAGCATTTATCGAACAAGATGCTTGGTTTGAGTATAAGAAACGTGCTACAAAAGATAAACCTGCAGAGGTTATCCGGGAAAGCATTTATGATAGAGCTGCACGACTTGCAAAGAATGCAAAAGCAAGACAGGATAAGAGCCGTGAAAAAAGTGTGCAGATGATATTTGATCAGATCGGAGAGAATCCTACTGATAAAGTAATCATGTGTGATGTATCAGAAATCCTTGACGGTGGAATGACAGGCGTATGTGCAATTAAAGTAGCTGAAAAATATAATAGACCATGCTTGTTGTTAAAGAAACATTATGATTATAAAACAAATATACTTGTATTTGGTGGTAGTGGACGAAATATAAACCATAGCCCTATTGAAAGCTTCAGAGAACTTGTAGAGTCTAATAATCAATTCAATTTTGCCCAAGGGCACAAATCAGCATTTGGTATTGAAATCCCAGTTAATAATGTAGAAAAAGCTAAAGAAATATTCAATGATGAATTAAAGGATGAAGATTTCACTAAAGTATATTTATGTGATTTTATCATTCCAGAATATGATGTAAATGAAAGTATCATTTATGAAATGACAAAATTTACAGACTTGATCGGACAAGGCATTGAAGAACCAATGATTGCTATTACAGATATTGAAATAAATAGAGATGATATTACCATTCAGGGAAAGAATGAAGATTCTTATTGCTTTAAAATTGGTGAAATCAAATTTGTACAGTTTAAATGTAAAGATGATAATTCCGTTATGGATTGGTTGAATAATTCATTTGATAATATTGCAAAAATCAATATTGTTGGTAATCCATCTATTAGTGAATATCAGGGAATTAAAACATTGCAATTTATTATTGATGACGTAGATGTTTTGAGTACTTCTTTTAAAGATGTAGAAGATGACGATGAAGACGAAGATGAAAGTTGGTGACTAGATGTACAGTTCATTACATAACCATGATTACTATTCATTGCTTGACGGTTATGGAAGTCCTAAAGAAATGCTGGATAGAGCAAAAGAACTTGGATTAAAAGCATATGCAACAACCAATCACGGTAACGCTTATAGTTTCATTTACTACGATTTGTTAAAGAAAGAATATCCAGATATTAAGCTAATTTTTGGTACTGAACTATATGAATGCAATGATATTACAGTAAGGGATAAAGAAAATAAATATTTTCATTTAATATGTCTGATTCGAAATGAGCAAGGTCGTAAAGACTTAAATAAGGTAATTACAAAAAGTAATTTTGAAGGATTTTACTTTAAACCAAGATGTACAATTGAAGATCTGAAGCCTTACGCTGAAAACTTTGTTATTTCATCAGCATGTTTAGCAAGTAAAATTGCTAGAGAAGAAGATTTTAATAAGTGCGTTGAGTATATAAACGAATACAAAGAAGCGTTTCCGTATTTCTATCTTGAGATGCAATCACATCAACATCAGGATCAATGTCTATATAATCAAAAAATCTTAGAACTATCCAAAATCACAAATACACCATTCATTATCACAACTGATAGCCACGCTCCAAAGAAAGAAGATTTGTATTATCAGGATAAGTTAATTCAGATTGGTCGGAAAAGTACCAATAATGATAAGAATGCAATTGAGAATAGTGAAGTTTATGAGGGTTGCTATATGCAATCGGAAGAAGAAATTCATGAGTGTATGGATTCACAGATTGGTTATGAGAACGTATGTATAGGACTGGATAATACCAATAAGGTAGCAGACTTAATTGACAATGTTAATATGCCATTTCAGTCTCCGCAATTACCTACATTCCCATTACCAGATGGCTTTAATGATAATAATGAGTTCCTGTGGCATCTGATTAAAGAAGGGTGGAAAGATAGGGGTTATGATAAGTTATCTGAGGAAGAGCAACAGGTAAGAAGAGACAGACTTAACTATGAAATGAAGATTATTCATGAAATGGGATTTGATGGATATTTCTTATTTGTATGGGACTTTATTAATGCTGCTCAAAAACTTGGAATTGAAGTCGGTAAAGGTCGTGGGAGTGCAGCAGGTTCTTTAGTTTGTTATTGTTGCCATATTACAGATATTGACCCTATTAAATATGGTTTAATTTTTGAGCGTTTCTTAAATCCTGAACGAGTTGGGTTACCTGATATTGATACTGATGTAGGAGATAGAGATGCAATTATTAAATACCTTGTAAATAAATATGGGGAAGACAGGGTATGTCAGATTATCAACTATTCTTACATCACTCCTACAGTAGCAATTACAGATGTAGGTAAGATTCTAGGATTTCCATATAATCAGATGCAGAAATTATCTCAAAAATTCACATTTGACAAATGGGATGACTGTATAAAAGTAAATCCAACTCTTATAAATGATAATCCACAGTACGCTGATTTGTTTGATATTGCTTCACATTTAAGCGGAAGAGTTAAAACAGTATCAATCCATGCCGGTGGAGTTGGAATTGTTGATACATCAATAAATGACTATATGCCAATGAAAATTGGTACAAAGGGCGAACATGTAATTCAAGTAGATAAACATTATATTGAAGATATTGGAATTGTAAAATTTGACCTTTTAGGTGTTGCGACACTTAACATTGTTAAAGAGATTAAAGACGATTTACATTTAGACCCATGGTTGTATGATATTAACAATCACGAATTTGAAACAGATATTGATTCCTATAAACTTCTAGGATCAGGAAAAACAAATGGAGTATTTCAAGTAGAATCTGCCGGGATGAAAGATCTAATGGTTCGTTTGCAACCTAAGAATATAAATGATGTTGCAGCTGTTGTTTCTCTATATAGACCTGATAGTATGGGAGCATTAGAAGAGTATGTTGATATAGCAATAAGTGGTAAAACCCCAGAGTATATTCATCCAGATATGATTCCAATTTTAAAAGATACAAATGGATGTTTATTGTACCAGGAACAATTACTTGATATTGTAAAAAAATTTGGTGGAAGAACATATGGGAAAGCAGATCTATTCAGACGTGGAATTGCAAAAAAGGACAAAGATCTTGTTAAAAAAGAATCTGAAAAATTAAGAGATGAAATTGTACAAAATGGATATTCAAGCAAATTAGCAAATCAGATTGCAGATGATATGTCAGCAAAAGGAGGGTACATTTTTAACAAATCCCATGGATATAGTTATGCTGTACTTTGCTTTGAGACAGCTTGGTTCAAGGTACATTACCCAACATATTTCTTTAAAGCATTGTTTAATCAGAATAAAGATAAAGCAGGTGCTATTAATAAATATATCTTAGATGCAAGATATTTTAATGTAGAAGTAAGTCCACCAAATATTAATTTATCTGGAATGAATTTTACAGTACATGATAACAAAGTATTATTTGGATTATCGGCTATTAGTGGTATTGGTGAATCATTATCTTCTCAGATTATAGAAGAAAGAGATAGAAATGGTAAATTTAAATCATTTGAAGACTTAATCTCAAGAATTCTATTAAGTAAAGCAGCTGTTATGGCATTAATTAAATCTGGAGCAATTCCATGTAAGAATAAAAAGAAAAAACTGATTTCTTATTTAAAGTCACAATATCAAGCATTGAAATTTTCAAAAGTACAGTCTTTACCAACATATGAAAAGCTTGAAGAAGAATGGCATATTGATTTATCAAGATATAGGATTCGAAGCACAGGTAAAAGAGTTAAGTATGACAGAGAAAAACTTTTAGAGGAATATAACAGGTTAAAAGAAAAAGACTTTAATAAAAAACAAGAAACCAGATATCAGAAATATATAGAAGAAAATAATAAATACCTTGAGGATGAACAATTTTGGGAGTTTCAAACACTGCAGGTATTTATTAATGATAATCCATTTGATGCGGCTTATACATTCCTTATACCATTTGAAGACGTTGAAAATAGTGATAAATGTACGATTGTTGGAATTATTGCAAAGGTACAAAAGAAGAAAGATAAGAATGGTAAGCAGTTTGCCTATATCAATATCTATTCAAGTTTTGGACTTGTAGAAGGTATTGTATGGCATTCAACATTAAAAGAATTTGAAGACCTGATAAAGAAAGGTCAACAGGTAGCAATCCTTTGCAAAAAGGATAGCGAAGAAAAGGTAATTGTAGAAAAAATTAAACCATATAGTGAATGGATAAAATATGTTAGAAAGAAAGGGGCAAAAGTATAATGAGTTATTCGGAACAAATTAGTAACGATGATCAGCAGTTTGAATTTACGGCCAGAATTTCATATGAACGCTTCTATAGTGAAAATACATCTTGGGGAGTTTATTCATTTAATACAACTGATCAGCTTCCTAATTGTCAGAAGATAACTGCTCATAAGGAATTGTTTGGAGATGAGCATGGTGATACTTTTGTCGGAACATTAGCCGGACGAATGCAACAACTGTGTATTGGATCAGAATATAAGATTACTGCAACGTATAAAGATGATAAAAAGTATGGTCCACAGTATGTACCAATCACAGTTTATGCATTAGCTCCGCAGACTGTAGAAGATTCTAAGATTTTTCTTAAATCACTTATTCCTGAGAGTGTAGCAGATTCATTACTTGCTGCATACCCAAATGTTGTAAATGATGTAACTGACGGTAAGTTAGATGCAATTGATTTTTCAAAAGTTAAAGGTGTCCGTGAGAAAACATGGAAGAAGATAAAGGACAAAATAATTGATAATTATCTTATATCAGACATTATCACATTATTAAAACCATTAGGTGTTACATTTACAATGATTAAAAACCTTCTTAGCAATGAACCAAACCCTGGATTATTAAAACAGAAGATTGAAAACAATCCATATTATTTATGTTCTATGAAAGGGTTTGGATTCAAGAAAGTTGATAAATTGGCACTTAAATTAAAGCCTGAACTTCTTGAATCCAGAGAAAGATGTATTGCCTTTATTTCTTATTACCTTACTGAGATTGGCGAGAATGAAGGACATACTTGGTGTAGTGTAGATATTTTGAAAGCTGCAGTTGAAGATTCAGCTCCAGAGTGTATAGATGTGTTTGATAGAGTTCTTGAAAATAATTCATTTTTGCATCAGTATGAAAATAGGATAGGACTCAAGCTATATTACAACCTTGAGATGAAAATTTTATCTATCATTCAAGAAAGATTGAACAAACAGTCACCAGTGCATATAGAAAACGATAAAATAGAGGCAGGAATCGCTAAAGCAGAACAGGAGCAAGGATTTTCCTATACCGATGAGCAAAAGGCAATTATACGCTCTATACTAACGCAGAGTATTAGCTTTGTTACAGGAAAAGCCGGTACCGGTAAAAGTTCAATTTTACGTGGAATTATTTGTGCGTATTCTCTGGCAAATCACAATATTTCTGCCTGTGCATTATCAGCAATGGCAGCGCAACGTATCACAGAAGCTACAGATTATTATGCAATTACGATTCATAGAACACTAGGATGTCATGGTCCAAATAAGTTTGATTATAATAAGGATTGTAAGCTTATATCTCCTGTAGTATTAATGGATGAAGCTTCTATGGTAAATGTACAAATCTTCTTAGCATGGTTAGAAGCTATAGGTGATAATACAAAAATCATAATCTGTGGTGACTACAAACAGTTGCCACCTATTGGATTTGGAAATATATTTTCTGATCTAATTCATTGCTTACCAAAAGAAAATATTAACGAGCTTACAAAAGTTATGCGTCAAGCAGAAAAATCTGGAATTCTTACCGATGCAAATCTCATTCGAGATAATAAAAATCCAATCACAGAAGTTATTACATCAAAAAAATTAGTTCATGGTGAATTACAGGATATGTATTATATGTTCAGAGATACGCGAGATTCACTTCATCAACTTGCATTAAAAATGTTCTTTTCAGCTGTTGAAACAGATGGTGTTGATAATGTTGGTATAGCAGTGCCTCGTAGAGAAGGGTGTTTAAACAGTGCTTATGAGCTAAATAAAGACATTGCAGATGTTCTACTTAAAGATGAAAATAAGTCAATCTCGTTTGGTGAGAAAGAATTTAAGCTTGGATGTAAAGTTGTCCAGACAGTGAATGATTATGATCGAAACGTCTTCAATGGTGAAATTGGTTATATTACATTTATTGGAGAAGATATGAGTGGTAAGAAACCAGTATCTTATTGTAAGGTCACTTATCAATCTTTTGGTCCTAAAAGGGAAGAGGGTATTGGATTAGTTTTCGATAAGAATAACTATATAGTTTATGAAAAACATGAAAAAGTAATTAGATATGAAGGAAGTGAACTTGCAGATTTGGATATGGCTTATGCTTTAACAACTCATAAAATGCAAGGATCTTCCAGAAAAACAGTTATCTGTGTAATTGATAACACACATTATAAATTGTTAGATAACTGTATGTTATATACAATGCTTACAAGAGCAAAGAAAAGATGTTTATTGTGTGCAGAACCACAGGCATTTTATAAATGTCTGAATACAAGTAATAATGCAAGGAATACATGGTTAAGCACAATAAAAAGAAAGGAATAATATGGTAGAACTTATTAATGATATTTCTCAGATTATGAAAAAATATAGTAGAGAATATAAAATTAAAATTGATTCAACGATTGTTAATGTTTATATTCCCATTTCAGAACTTTTAGATACTTATCCATCTAAGGGAGAATACATAAAAGTTGTTTATGATAGCTTAATTGAAAGTTGTTATATTGACTTTAAACAGCTGAATAAAATTAGAAAGTTTATAAAGATGAATGCTTATGAAGAGAACGGTTTGTTTTTTGAAGATATTGAACCTGTTATCGAGGTTATGAAATATCTTAATAAAAATTCCAAAGCAATTAATAAGCTTTTTTATACACAAGTCGGTTTACAAGAGGGTGGTGATTAAATCAAATGTATATTAAAGATAACACTCTTGTAGATGATGATAATGTCATACATAGAATCGGTGACTGCTGTGTTTTTATTATGGATGATAATTATAAAAGTAACATTGCAGGATGCATTGCAGATATCGGTTTCTGTAATAACTGCATTTCAGTTGAAGAAGTACATAACAGTGGACAGTTAACATTGCTGTTCACTGAGCATATAAAAGTAATCGGAAGATTGGAGGATTAATTTATTGGAAGAGGTAATTGAAATTCTAAAACTCATTCAGAACACTTCAAGCCTAAATGAAAAACAACGTATCCTTAGAGAAAATAAGGATAATGAGCTTCTTAAAAAGTGTCTAGTGTTCTTATTAGACGGAAATATCGTTACAGGCATCAGTACAAAAAAGATCAATAAAATGACCATTTCAAAGGCTGCAAATTATGCAACATTTGAACCGAAAAACTTCTCAGAAGTCATTGATTATCTGAAAACTCATAATACAGGTGCTGATGTAGATGTAGCTACTATTAGAAAATTTATCTGCAATAATTCTAAGTCTGAAGCTGAATGTCAATTCTACGAAGAGATGGTAACTAAAAAATTCAAACTTGGAGCTGGAGTTAAGCTTGTCAATCAAATTATTCCAGGATTTATTTCTACATTTGAAATTCAAAACGGTAAACCACTTAAAGATTGTAAAATAAAAAAAGGTGAAATATTTTATATTTCAAGAAAAATGAATGGATTACGTGGACCATATGACGGTACTGGTTTTAAGAGTAGACAAAACAAAGAGCTAAATGGACTTGGGCATATTATCAAAGATATTGAAGCTCTTGGATATAAAGATTATTTTCTGGATGGTGAACTTCTTTATAAGAATCCTGAAATGCTATGTGATGATGATACCTTTAAAAAAGGAACAGGGATTGTAAATAGTAGTATTGAAAACAAAACAGACATTAAACTTGTGGTGTTTGATATTTTACCTATTGAAGAATTCCGTACACATAGTACAAAAACACCATATAGTGTACGCTTTGAACAACTTAATGAACTTGAAAGAAAAATTAAAGAATATGGCACTGATAATATCGAAGTTGTTCCAAGAGTATATCATGGTACAGATCAGAGTAAAATTCAAGAGTGGCTTGAATATGCAGAGAATAATGACTGGGAGGGATGTATGTTGAATTTAGATGTCCCATATCAGTTTTGTAGAACAAATAAACTTATTAAGGTAAAACAATTCCATACATGCGATATTTTCTGTACTGGAGTAAAAGAGGGAGAAGGAAGAGATAAAGGTAAGGTTGGATCGATTATTTGCAGCTATAAGGGGTATGAAGTTGCAGCCGGTAGTGGATTAACTGAAGATTTAAAAGTTAAATTTTGGAACCATCCGGAAGAAGTTATTGGAAAAATTGTAACTATTCAATATAAAACAGTATCTACAAATAAAAATGATGACAATCTATCTTTACAGTTTCCTAAATTTGTATGTGTTCGATATGATAAGAACGAAGAATCTTACGAGGATTAACTTATGGAGAAACTAACTGTATATCTCGCTGGTGCATGTAGAGGAATGCATGACGGCGGAAAAGAATGGCGAGTAAAAGCTGAGAATATTTTCAAAAATATTTCAGAAGCTAAAGATACAACTATTAAAGTAATCAATCCAACACGTTATTTTGATCGTGATGGTGGAAATACAATCACTAATAAACAAGTAAAACAATTCTATTTATCACGTATTCGAAAATGTGATTTAATCCTTGTAAATCTGGAACATACAAACACTTCTATCGGAACAGCTCAGGAACTGCAATTCGCAGTAGATAATCATATTCCCATTATTGGATTCAACGATTATGACAGTTATGAATGGCTGCCAGAAGATTGTGATGTAATTTTCAAAGGTATTAATGAAGCAATTGATTATATTAACGATTTTTATTTAGAGTAAAGGAGTGACAAAATGACTGTACAAGAATGGTTAGGAAAAGAAAATAAACTGGGACAGGACATCTGGGAAAGAAAGTACCAGTTTAACGGAGAAACATTTGATCAGTGGCTTGATAGAGTCTCTGATGGGAATGAGGAAGTAAAACGGTTAATTAAAGATAAGAAATTTCTCTTTGGTGGAAGAATCCTTGCTAACAGAGGCGTAAACAAAGATATTGATGTCAGTAACGATAAGTATATAAAAACCACACTTAGCAACTGTTATGTTATTACACCTCCAGAAGATAACATTGAATCTATTTTTGATTGCGCAAAGAAACTTGCACGTACTTATTCTTATGGCGGTGGATGTGGAATTGATATCAGCAAGCTAGCACCTAGAGGATCTGTAGTAAGAAACTCTGCAAAAACCACAACAGGTTCAGTTAGCTTTATGGATTTATACTCTTTAATCACTGGATTAATTTGCCAACAGGGACGTAGAGGGGCATTAATGATTAGCTTGTCATGTGAACATCCAGATCTTGAGGAATTTATTGGAATTAAATCAGATCTTGATAAAGTAACAAAAGCTAATATCTCTGTTCGTATTACCGACAAATTTATGGCTGCAGTAAAAAATAAACAGCCATTTACACTTAGCTTTGCTAGAGTGGAAACAGGTGAAATTATTACTAAAACAATTGATGCATATGAAATGTTCCACAAATTATGTGAAATGAACTGGGATTATGCCGAGCCTGGAATGCTTTTCTGGGATAGAATCGAAAACTGGAATTTACTTAGTTGTGACGATAATTTTCATTATGCCGGAACTAATCCTTGTGCTTGGGTTCTTGGGCGCAAGTAAAACATTCCGTAAAATCGGTGGACCCTAAGTCTTAGGATATGGGAATACCGAGATCCTACTACAGCATAGAGGATTGTAACGCATAGATGGTGAGCGTTATGTTAGCAATAATCCATCCACGAGTACGGATCAGTAGGGGATAATCAGAGGAGGCAGTAAATCTGATTATTTATAAAGCAACAAATATAATTAACAAAAAATATAAAATAAAGGATTTTAGAAGTTTATTTACTTGTTTTGACAACGTACATAATATGAAATCATTTTTAATAGAATTACAAGATATTATCCCCGAAGAAAATGTATGCTAGGCTGGTCTGAATTGACAGACGTATTCCGTAATGTTTTACTTGCGCTTTATGGATATGGGAGAAATCCCCAGAACTATAGGATAAAAAGCCTATGGGATAATAAGATAGGAAGAACCACTTCCAGCAGGTGGGAGCTGCCTTCTCGGAAGTATTAATTTAGCTGAGTTTGCAACTCCACATGGATTTAATTTTGATGATTTTAGAAAAACAGTACATATTGCAACAATCGGATTAAACGAAGTCCTTGATGAAGGCTTACCATTACATCCATTACAGGAACAGAGAGATTCTGTAAGAGATTGGAGACAGATTGGACTTGGAATCTTTGGTCTTGCAGATTTACTGATTAAGATGGGTATTAAATATGGAAGTCCTGAAGCTATTGATTTATGTGATATGATCGGTCATGTAATGGCAGATGAAGCACTTAAAACATCTGCTTTATTAGCCAAAGAATACGGTCCATATCCAAAATATAATCCGGAAGCAGTTGAGCAATCTGCTTATTATTCAATAAATGCTCTTGGTGAAACAAAGCAACTTGTAAAAGAGTATGGTCTTAGAAATTCTCAGCTTCTTACAATTGCTCCAACAGGAACACTTTCTACAATGCTTGGAGTATCTGGTGGAATCGAACCAATTTTCGCAAACTATTATACAAGGAAAACAGAATCTCTTAAAGGACATGATGAGTATTACAAAGTGTATACACCAATCGTAAAAGATTATATGGAAAAGAATAATCTAAAAGACGACTCTGAGTTGCCAGATTATTTTGTGACTGCACAGACACTTGATTATAAGAACCGTATCTATATGCAGAGTATTTGGCAGACACATATTGACGCATCAATTAGTTCTACGGTAAATGTACCAAATGATTTTACAGTAGAGCAGGTTGAAGGATTATATATGACAGCATGGGAAGCAGGTCTTAAAGGTGTCACAATTTTCCGTGATGGATGTAAACGTGCAGGAATTCTTACAACGTCAGATAGTAAAAAAGATGATGAAACATCTGAAAAGCCTAAAACAACTCTTGGCAGAGGAATGATCATTAAAGCTGATGATAACTGTGTTGGTAAAAAACGTACATTACAAACTGGATGCGGAACATTACACTGTGAAGCATTTTTTGATCCAGATACAGGGGACCTCCTTGAAACATATTTAAGCAAAGGAAGTTCGGGCGGCTGTAATCAGTTCATGATTGGACTTTCCAGAATGATTTCACTCGCTGCAAGAGGTGGAATTGATGTTTACTCAATCATTGATCAACTTAAATCAAGTGGCACATGCCCATCATATGCAGTAAGAACTGCAACAAAACACGACACATCAAAAGGATCTTGTTGTCCTGTTGCTATCGGAAACGCTCTTATTGATATGTATAAAGAAATGCAGGATGAAATTTCTGATGATTTAGAAGAAGTAATTGATACACCAAAGCAGTCTAAAAAGAAAATTATTGTTGATAAATCAAAGACAGCAAAATGTCCTCAGTGTGGTGGTAATTTAGTTTTTGAAGGTGGTTGCAACACATGTAAGGATTGTGGTTGGAGTAAGTGTGATTAAATAAATAATGAGGGAGTCTTAACAGGCTCCCCTATATGGAGGAAGCAAAGATGAACATTAATGACATTCACGATAAATATACTATTCATAATAAAATGGATTTTAATAAATTAAGAGATAATGGATTTAAGATTTATGGAGACCATGCTTATTTTAACAAATTTGTATACAAAGATATTGATAGATTAACAATTGACATCGATTTATCTGATAATACTTATTTACTCACTGTTTTAGATATGGACCATGATGAAATCTATTTTCCAATTTACCATTGGGATTCTGGGAAGAATTATGAACTTGAAGAAGTTATCGAAAATGTCGTTAATACACTTGATTCCCTTTGTATTCAAAACATTCTATGGAATACAGAAAAGAAAAGGAAGAGAAGAAATGTACAGTACACTAAATAAGGGTGATATGGTTTATTACGCAAGGATTCAGAAAAAGAATGGAACATATGATCTGTGTGAATTAAATATCCGTACAGTAGAAGATGACTATTTCTGCGGTGTAGACAAAAAAGATAAACGTGCTTATCTATTTGGTTACAATGCTCTTGGTGATTATGTTTTTCAGACTCGTAAAGAAGCATTAGATACAATTTATGCGGCAGAGAAAAATAAAGTGGAAGTAAGTGAAGAAACTTACTACGAAGAATATTGAGGTAACATTTATGAGTTATTTAACACAGCATTTTAAAGGTAAATATAGAATTGTTCCGGAGCTATCACCAGATACGCATGATGTACCAAGAGAAGAAGATGGATCTGTAGATAAAAGCTTTGACGATTTATATATTAAATGTTCCTATGGTAATAAAATCTATTATTATGGACATGGTACGTTTGTTGCTTATATTCCAAGTAAAATTCGAGGCAATAACATTGTAAAAGAACTCGATAAAAACAACATTTTATTCTACGATCTGCACATCTATGACAGTGAAGTTGAATTTAAATTTAAAGCTGCAGATATGGATACTGTAGCAGATCTATTAAAAGCTAACACAGCTGGCGCAAATATTAGTCCTTTCAGTTCGAAAAATTTCCCAAAATCAAATGTTTCTATACCAATGGATAAAATTGAAAAATATAAGTCTGTAATCGCTCCTATAGAAAAGAGTGACTTATTAACTATATCAAAAATTACACAGTCATTTTTATCCAGTATTCTTTCAAAAAAGTTAGGGTATAGAAATAAACTATTTGATTATAAAACAGATATGAAAAAATTAATGATGTCACGTCAGATTAAAGAATATATCTACACGAAAAATATGTGGAATGAATACTTAAAATATTTAGAAGAAAAAATTACAGAATTATATAAAGAAAAGGAGTAATCAATATGAAAGAAAATACTATTAAGTTACACACAAATGATCTTGTTAGCCGTATCAACACGGATGGGTGTGATGAAAACTTTGTAAAAGCAACAGCCACTATTGTTAAAGAGTTTAATGAGAAATTGCAGAAGCTTGCAGATATTAATAAAGATGAGAATAAAAAGAAAGAGACTAATAAGCGTTGGAAGCCAAATTTTGGTGAAGATTATTTCCGTATTGGTGTTGATGATGATGATATAATTCTTCTTAAATGGGAAAACGATGCTTTTGATAACAAATATTATAACACTAGAAATATTTATAAGACAAAAGAAGAGGCAGAATTTGAGGCAGAGCGTAGAAAGATTATGACAGAGCTTCAGAACTATGCAGATGAACATAATGGCAAGATTACACATCCATCAGATACATACTGGCTTAAATTCGATGAAGATAATATGTCAATTACTGTAGATTATGAATCATATTTACCACCAGTTGGTACTGTATTATTTTCTGACGAAGGTACAGCTTATAATGCAGTTGAAGCTATTGGTGAAGATAGAATTATTAAATATATGTTTAGAATTGATTTAAATGATGATGATACAGAGGAGGGCTTGGACTAATGAAAAGAGTAGCAAAATTTGAGAAAGTAAGTTATGAACAATTTGAAAAAGATTATTTAGATACATACGGACTTGCTGGTGATGATACTTCAAAAAGACTTAGACAAGAAATTGAAAGTATGTACTATGGGTTTGAGTTACCTACAAGAGCTACCAAATTTAGTGCAGGATTTGATATTAGAACTCCATTTCCATTTACACTTAAACCAGGAGAAGTAATCAAAATTCCAACAGGCATTAAGTGTCGTATGAACACAAACTATGTGCTATTGATTTTCCCAAGAAGTGGACTTGGATTTAAATATCAATGCAACCTAGTAAATGGAACTGCTGTCCTAGATTGTGATTATATCAATTCAGACAATGAAGGGCACATTTTTATTAAACTTGTAAATCGTGGAAATAAAGAATTTTCTGTAACCAGTAATACAGCAGTCGCACAGGGAATCTTTCTTGAATATGGTATCACAGAAGATGATCATGTTGAGACAGAACGTAACGGCGGATTTGGATCAACTGACAAAAAGGAGTAATTTATGGATACATTTTATTATTGCGCACTAGATGAAAATTCCAAGACTTGCACAAAGCAGAATAAATGTAAAAGGTACACTCACAAAAAGGGTGTACCTGCATCCGAAGATGCCAATGCCAAGCTATTTAATATTTGTAATGACAAGTATGGATATAAATTATATATGGAAGATGATGAAGTGAAAGAAGATGAAAATAATGACAATCAGACTGAACACGCTAAATGATGCTAATAGCTTTGTAAAAGTTATTGATAAATATGACTATGATGTAGATGCTGTGTGTGGAAGATATGTAATTGATGCTAAATCCATCATGGGAATACTGTCTCTTGGATTACCTAAAGAAATTGATGTACTTATTCACACAAATAACAGAGATGTAATTGATAAATTCCAGAAAGATATTTGGGAATGGTGCGATTGCTCAGAGGAGGATAAATAATGGAATATGGACTGATGACAAAAGCAGATAAGTATCTTGTTGAATCTATTTATAATATTCTTCAGAATGGTACCAAAGACGTAAACCCACGTCCCAAATATAAGGATGGGACACCAGCACATACATATTTTGTGGTTCATCAAATGCGCCAATATGACCTCTCAAAAGGTGAATTTCCTATTTGTACTTTACGTCCAATTGCATGGAAGAGTGCAATCAAAGAGATGTTCTGGATTTTTCAAAAAGAGTCAAATGACCTCAAAGTTTTGAACGATATGGGAATTTCATATTGGGATTCATGGAATATTGGAGACGGTACAAATGGATATAGATATGGTCACACAGTACATCGTTATGATCTATTTAGAAAGCGCGTTTTAGACGACATTAAGGACAATCCATATGGTCGTTATCATATCTGTAATCTATGGCAAGAAGAGGAATTTAAGGACGAACCAAACGGACTTAAGCCATGTGCATATGAGACTATTTGGACCGTTCGTGGAGAGTATTTAGACATGTTTTTAAATCAGAGATCTGGTGATTTATTACCGGCTTCAGGTCCAGGTTCAATTAATGAAGTTCAATATGCGGCACTACTTATGATGGTGTCCAGACATACTGGTTATAAACCTGGAAAGTTCACTCACACAATAATTAATGAACAATTATATGACCGTCATATTGACCAGGCAAAGGAGCTAATTCGTCGTGCAAATGAGCGTCACATGACAACTTTTGAAGCGCTTAGAAACGGTGAAATTGAGAAAAATTTAATGCCAAAACTGGTACTCAATCCAGAAAAAAACAACTTTTATGACATTACAATTGAGGACTTTTCTATGGAAAATTACAAACCAATGAAGCCGCAGATCGAGCTTCCGCTTGGTATTTAGGAGGTACAAAATGTTATCAGCAATCGTTTGTATGGATAATTTTGGTGGAATCGGTAAAGATGGAGATTTGCTCTATAAAATTCCAGAAGACACGCAAAGATTTAGAGAATTAACTATGGGGCATTGGGTTATTATGGGACGCAAAACATGGAATAGTATTGGGAATAAACCGCTCCCAGGACGTACTAACATTATCATCTCAAATACTCTTAATTTTTCAATGCCTGAAACGAATAAGTATAATAGTGAATTTGAGACAAGTGTTAATATTTGGAAAGATATTACGGAAGAAAAAATAAAATTTTATGCAGAACAGTTGGAAGAGTATTTCGTAATTGGCGGTCAGAGTATTTATGAAATGTTTCTACCATATTGTGATAAAGTATATGCTACAATTGTCAATAATTTATTAAATGCAGATACATATTTTCCAGTTAAAGACTTGATTGAAAATTTTGATTGCATTTCTGATATTCGAAGTCACAATGATGAAATAACATATCATTTTAAAGAATATGTAAATATAAATAAGATAGGGCATTCTAACAAATTATCTAAAACAACTGCATCTCGTGCTTATTCAGATCCTATTCCTGGACATAGCGCAGTTCAAAATCCATCTCATTATACTAGCGGAAAATATGAAGTAATAAATTATATCGAAGATAAGGGGCTTAGCTACTGCCTTGGAAATGTTGCCAAATATATCTGTAGAGCAGGAAAAAAATATCCTGGAGATTCACAGAAAGAATTACAAGATTTAAAGAAAGCAAAATGGTATCTTGAGAGAAGACTTACTGAGAGTAATACAGTAGACGAAGAAGACCCACTATTTAAAATTGATATCGATGATTTCATTAAAGATCAAAAACTTAATTATATTCGTGGTGAAATCATTAGAAATATTTCAACATGGGAAAATGATGATATTGGAATCAAGTTGAATATATCTTTAGCGTTACTTGACGCTGAAATTCACAGAATGGAAGAAAGTATATGATTATATTAAGCACTGGTGTATTTGTAACAACTATTGTTGTAGCTATTCTTGGTGGCGCAACACTTGGAATTACTATAGCTGCATGTATAGCAGTTAATCATGATAATGACGATGATCTTAAATAAGTAACATAAAAACATTATTGATAATATAGTATGGAGGAAAAGAGGAATTTCTGCGCAGATTAAAAAGGATATCCTAATTCCTCCTATTATTATATGGATAACGAAGAGTTGATTTACGCTATAAATAATGGTATTATTAATTTATCACATATACAAGAGCAAATTGAAATGAAAAAAAACAATGAGCTTTTAAGTAAACATAAATATAAGATATGGAAAGGAGCAAGAAATAGATGGTATACTTATCTCCCTGCGGAAAATAATGGAAGAACGCAAATAAGTAGATCATCTGAAGAAAGTATAAAAAAAGCTATAATCGAATTCTATAAAAAAAATGTTGAAAAGCCTAAAGATTTCATTTCTGCATATGAGCATTGGAGATCTGTACAAGACAACTTAGTAAGCAATAATACAATCAATAAATACAATACAGATAGAAAAAGATATTTTGACAACACTGAATTTGCAAAAATACAGTTGTCAGAAATAACAGAAGAAGAAATAAAAGTATTTATTGCTAATACTACAAAATCACAAAAATTATGTAAAAAAGCTTGCAAAACTTTATTTGGTTATATTAATAATACAATATATAGTGCGAGAACTAAAGGGTATATAACAAATAATCCTATGGAATTTTTAAAAGCAAGCCAATTCTATATATATTGTACAGAAAGAAAGAAAAAGATAGAAGATAATATTTTTTCTGAATTTGAACTTAATAAGTTAAAAAATAGATTTATATTAGACTATCAAAATAATCCAAATTATATTCCGACATATGCGGTACAACTTGCTTCTTTTACTGGTATGCGAGTTGGAGAAATTGCTGCCTTAAAGTGGGAAGACATTCATGATAAATATTTTATCGTCAATAAATCAGAGAAATACGATAGGATTAAGAAACTATATTATATTGACGATACTAAAAATCATAAGGAGAGAATTATTCCAATCACAAAAAATATACTAAAACTGTTTACACTGCTAAAATATGTTGAGCAAACAAATGGTTATTTATGTGAGTGGGTGTTTGCAAATGAAAATGGAAGAGTCCATTCATCTATTATTTCATCATGCTTAAAAACTAAATGTAGACAGCTTGGTATAAAAGAAAAAGGAATACATTCATTCAGGAAGACAATCAATTCCAAAATGAAATGTAATGGGGTATCAACCACTGTAGCAGCATCGCTTCTTGGGCATACAGAAGAAGTTAATGAAAAATATTATACTTTCGATATTACGGACCTTGCTTACAAAACAAAAATCATGGAAACTTTATAAGTTTCCTACTATACAATCAAATACAATCAAAATGTTTTATTGTAAAAGTATTCAAATTCCTTGATTTTACAAGATATTTTGGGGTAAGATGAATAAAGAATTGTGCGCCGTGAGGTCGCAGGTTCAAATCCTGTTGCCCCGATTTTAAAGAGCTATTGATATATTGATTGTAAATACAATCAAACATACAATCAAACTTTATTTTTACTAAGAGGAGGTATTCTCTTGTATATGTGATAAATTAATTGTACTAAGACTTATATTTAACATAAGTCTTTTTTTTATTTTTAAACGAATTTTAATACAACAATCCAACGCAATTACGATATTGCTAATAAATAGCATATACTTTAAAAAATATATAATTATGTCTTGAAATAATTTATTATATAAGATAATATAATTATAAATTTATCCAATAGGAGGTACTTTATTATGGCAACACGAACTAGAAGATCTAAAGAAGAAGTACTTAAATCAAAGTTAGAAAAAATTGATACAGAAATTAAAAAATTAACTGAGAAGATTAACACTTTATCAGAACAGAAAAAAATTGTGGACAAAGAGCTTGCTATTCTTAAGGACCAGAAATCCAAAGCCGAACGTGCAGCGCAGCTTACAGCCATTGCTGATCTCATGGATTCTAACGGTTATACCATAGAAGATATTGAAAAGCTTATGTCCATGCCGAAGCCAGCAGAGCAGGAAGTAGTTTCGGAAGCAACAGAAGAAGAGTAATATGATATAGAAAGCCCAGTTGTCCGTATGGATCGCTGGGCTTTTGTATAAAAAATGACCAGGGCACCGTATGCTTCCTGATCTAGTCATTAGTATTATAACATATAGATATATTCTGTCAATCAAACTATATCTTTAAATCCCAAATCCGTACTATTTACATTGTGTTTTGTCGTTATGTGGCGTATAATGGGAGAAAATGGTAAAAGGATGGTATTGGGATGGACGAATACATTTTATATTTAGATGAGACTGCAAAATCAACATGTAATCCATATTTTTGTTTAGCAGGAATAATAGTAAAAAGAAAAGACTATGAAGATAATGTAATTCCACAAATTAATGTACTTAAAAAGAAGTATTTTTCTACTACAGATATCATATTTCATGCAAGTGCAATGAATAGAAAAGAAAAGGAGTTCAATATTTTTAAAGATAATATAGTAAATAGAAATTTTTGGAATGAATATGTCACTTTAATTAACATATTTCCATTTACTACATTAGGTGTATATTTTGACCAGGCGCAAATGAGTAGTTTATTTAAAACTAATCAAATAAATTTTTACAATATAGCTTTTGTAGAAATAATAAGAAATTATATCCATTTTCTTAAAGAAAATAATGGAATTGGTTCAATAATTATAGAATCACGCTCGTTTAGGCAAAATGCAGCACTTCAAAATGATTATTATCAATTTATTAAAAATGGATCATGGTTTTATTCCGCAGAAGATTTCCAGAAACATTTATCATCATTAGGGTTTATAGTGAAAAAGGATAATTGTATTGGATTACAGGTTGCAGATTTCTGTCCACTGGCATTAACAAAAGTGTTGAATGCTCGTAAAGATTCATTCAACTTAGGAAAAACATATTACAACAAATTGTATAAAATTAGTACACCTGAGCTAGAACTTCTTGGTCTTAAAAAAATTCAATAACCTATTGATTTTCAGAAAGTTATAGCATATAATAAACATGGAATTAAAAGATATCTGGTATACGATTTTAATTCCCATTTAATTGAACTATCTTTAGATACGCGTCAATTAATAAGGAGTGTGTGAGTATTGCGGATGTCTAGCTTTTAGCTATTCATCCGAAAAGAATTTAATTGGAATCAAATGATTCCGTCATAATAGTAAGAAGCCGCTCTTAAGAGCACTGAGCAATGGTGGCATTGTTCTCGATAAAGGGTCCAGCACATTTTGTGTTGGATCTTTTTGGTTGAATAAATACAATTCCCACCAAATCTGTGTTATAATATCCCTAGAGAGACCTATTACTAATCCACCACACCAAGGAGGTAACCATAATGCCAACACAGATTGCTGCAACACCAGTAATTAGAGGTAGTGAAGCTAAAAAAATTTATCAGGAAGCCAATCGTAAGCCTTCTCCGAAAGCTGAAGTTGGTGCTAAGAAATTAGCTGATATGTTTGAGAAGATGATGAGATAACAAAGGCTCTGTATTAATCCACAGGGCTTTTATTATAGCCCAAAACTGATAGTAGCAGATCGGGCGGAAGTAGAGTATAATATAAGTGATGAAAAGCATGAAAAGCCTTGATTTTATTGAGCTTGTATAGATTATATTGAAAAAGTAAGTTGCTTTTGCAATGTTTATATGTTATAGTAGCATTAAGAATAGTAATGTTCTTAATGGTGCAGCATTTTAAGTTGTAGGCAATTGGAAGCCTTAAGTCCAAATCCGTTTTTGCAAAGCTATAGGCGTTGCATTGGCTGGCAACAAGCATGAAGTTGTGAACAGTTGAGAGTTCTAAAAAGCTCAAATCCGTTTTTGCAAAGCTATAGGCGTTGCATTGGCTGAACAACCAGCACGAAACTGCACGAGGCAGGGGATTTATTCTCCTGCCTTTATTTTTACAAATAAGGGATGAATAAAAGTGGGAAATAATAGGTCTTGTGAATTAACAGATAACCACAAAGAAAGATTGAAACGGTGTATAATTACTGGTGCTCAAAATTACGAACATTATTTGTTAAATAAAGTATTTAAAATAGTATGTGAAGACGGAAGTAATGTTGATGTTCGTTTTTTTCAAAATGATTATAAACATTTAAGTGGATTATATAGCAATTTGAATGATGAAGACTTTTTTTAAATTCTGTCGGGATGGAATCATTGATATTGGGAATATAAAAACAAATCAAAAATATAATTGGGACACACTTAGAAATAAAGGTGATCGTATTGCTCATATTCACGAAATGCTATATCTGGATGGAGAACAGACGTTATTATTAGAATGTCTTGATACTAAAAATCGCATATTTCCATATGCAATACGAAATGATGACAATGATATATGCGTATGCTTTGTTGATATATCTAATAAGGCGAGAAGTTTAAGAAAAGCACATAGCTCATTAAATGCAAGAGAAGAAAAGAAAATATGTTCCGTATTTGCTAAAAATACAGAAGATGCAATTTATAATGAACTTGTATATTTAAGAGATAGTAAGATGCTGACAGAAAATAATCCAGAAATAATTAATATATTATCAGAGGATATAGTAAATATCATTAAAGAAACAAACACTCCAGGTCAATCAGCAGAACAGGAACCAGCCACATCTCCACACCAAGAGGTAGCCGCAACCACTGACCATCCAACATCATGTCAGCCATCATCCGATTCAGCTTAATACATAATTTAAAAGAGAGTCAAGCATACGCGAATACCTGGCTCTCTTTCTTTGAAATGAAATGTAATTTTGTTGCAAGGTTATAATACAATAATATTTACGAAATGTCTACATTTTTCGCTCGACATAATTCGAAATGGAGAAGAATATAAAAATGATATATACATTTGAAAACCATTTAGAAACTGTCCCTGTCATTGCCTCCTTCAGTAATGATGGAAAAGTAGTCCCCATTTATGTTCAATTGGATGGAGAATCAATTCGTGTTTCATGCCGATCTTCTAAAACATATATGGATTATTCTGTATTTCAATGTGACTATATGAAAGAATCAGACAGTTTAATTCACGCATTTGAAATAGTTTTTCTACATGACAAATTATTATGGGGATTTAAGAAAAAATAAAATAAAATGCGAAAAAATGGGGTAGTAAGCTGTATAACAACAACTTATTACCCCATAAGCATATTTTAATCGATGATTTCCCAAGTTAATGACTCAGGCTCACATACAGAATGAACAAAGCTATTTGGTCCCCCAGAAGCTTCATATGCTTTAATAAGATCATTGAATGCTTCCTGATCCATTTTATTCCATTTCTGTTCTTTGTGATAAAATCTATATGACTGAGAAATTCGATCCTTAAGTTTTGATCGCTCTTTAAAATCTTCTTTATCCTGCATATCCTTAAGGGCCTGTGCAAGATCATCTAATTTTCCATTTACATTTTCTAACGTTTGCGCTGTAACATCCTGCTTGTCTGTCAATTCCTTCTGAATATTAAATGACTGTTCTCTGTCATGGATTCTTGCATCTTTAAATTGCTGGATTTCCTTATGTAGACCGATCATCTCTTCTTGAAGATTTATGATTTTTTGTTCCTGTGCTTGTTTAGCTAGAGATTTTTTAGTGGTAATACCAAGTTTATCAGTTAAAAACTCTTTTGCATAATAGAGCACAAATAAAATACCAATAGCTACAAGAACTCCAATAACAACATTCCACCAATCTATGGTTCTAACCAGCTCTACATTTTCTTTAATTCCGTTAAAATTGTCCATTTAAATCACCTTTCCTCAACCCCTTCATCAATCGAATATTGAACTATCATTTTATTAAATACTGACTGGATACAAATCCAGGCTTGTCATTGTAAGTAACCAGATACCATTTAACACCGTTGACAGCCGTATAATATCCGTAATTTACAACAGACTTTCCATTAGGGATTGTGAGAATAAGATTTGAATTAGATGTATCACCAGGTTTATAACGCATATTAAGACCATTTGAAGCTTTTACTTTATAAGTTCCTGCGATTGATTTATTAAAAGACTGAGCTGCAGCTACTTTGTTGGTTGTAGAAGTGGAAGTAGCAGCTGATTCTGCTTTGAGTTTGGCATTGTAAAGAGCTGTCAGTTTAGCTTTAGAAGCTTCGCCGTAAAGCCCATCAACTACAAGACCATTAGCTTTTTGTGCAGCCATGAGACTAATCCTGGTCTGGTTTCCAAAATCGCCATCCGCTCCAGATTTTCCACAAGAATATCCAAGTTTGATCAGCATAGTCTGCATAATCTTAACTGCATCACCTTTATCACCCATTGCAAGATAATTTCTAGTGGTTACAGGAGCTGTTCCATCAGCCGCTTCTGTATATCTAAGTACAACATCCCATGGATAATTACGATATGAACGAATGAGAAATTCACGTCCTGTCTGGTCTCCTGGTTTACCACCAGTGGCTGTTCCTTTTTCGTTAATAGAAGCTTCAACCTCTAGTCCATTGCCACAGTACATTGCAACATGATGTTTCTGATTTAATAGAATATCTCCACGCTGCAGACCAGCTCCTGTTCTTACATTAACTTTTGATGTAACATCTTTAAATCCATAATGCATAAAAACATCACGCATAACTCCTGTATAAGCGCATCCATATTTCTGAAAAGAATATGTTTTAACAGGAATTCCTACTGTTTCCCAAGATTTATATACGGCAGAAGAACAGTCATAATCGCCTTTTTCGCCCCAGCGGTAAATCTGATCATAACCGTGAGAATTGTCACGAGCTGTATCTTCCATCCAACGAATTGCTTTTTCTGTTTTAGTCATAGAAAAGACTCCTTTCTTTAAATAAATAGAAGTGAGACATTTACCATATATTTCCAGTGAAATTTTTGATTATTATTGGTATAATCTAAGAAAATTAGAAAGGTATGGTAACTGACATGAATGAATTTAAAATCAAGAATTATATCAAATTAATCTGCCTTAGAGTTGATCACTATGAAAGTTACATAGAGGACGAAAAGAATACGGATAATATCTCAGATATCAATGATTTTGTGAATAAACACAGAGAAGAAGAGGGAATAAAAATAATGATGATCGAGATGAAAGACATGAAAATGGTGACAATAAATGAGGTACGTAAGTACATCAAAAATGTTCATGCATTTGACTATATTCGCAATCTTATTGATGATGGAAATCATTTAGTAACATCCGAAGAAGTGAAAAAAATGTCTATAGGTGATATTGTGATTCATATGCTTGATTATAAAAAAGAATAATAATTATAGGGACTACTATAGTCCCATATAATTATTTTAGTTTGAAATTATAATGTGGTTCTTCCTCATTGAAAAACCAATATCTTAGATAATCGTCCAAAATAATACCAAATGCACATACTGGCAAGAATAGTAGTGCAAACTGCCAAGAAGTCTGTCCAAGGATATTACCTGGAAGATTACTATAATCCCAAATTCCAAGGCCAAGCCATAAATTTAATACACAGCCAGTAAGGAATTCAGCCACAAGTGTAAATGCTTCAGATTTTGCCAGCTGTTTCCAAAAAGGATAATCCCAAGGAATTTTTTCATTTTGGAAGCCACAATAAAGAAAGCAAATTCCACCAAGAACAAACATGCTTAGATAACTGTATCCTCGGAACAAGACTTCTATAAAATAATAAATAGAGCCACCCATATAGAAAAGAAATAAATATTTTGCCCCCGGCTTTAATTTATTCATCTAATCATTCCTTTTCAGCATCAGATTCTGCGCTATCAGTAGAGTTACTTTCAGTATTTTCTGCGTCTGCTACGAGATACTGCTTTGCAATAGCATTCATAACAGCTTCTCCCTGGGCAATTACAGTCTCCATATTTTCTTTAATTGTCGGGTCTGCAATCTCTGGTCCGTATTTAACAGCAGCAATTTCTTCTTTAGTATAAAGCTTTTCTCTTACATATGTATTCAGAGCATTACAGTAAGATGTTTCATTTAAAACAAGTTTCTTCATTTCACAATAAATTTTAATAATATCCTGGTATGAATAAACTTTACACTGGGAGCTATCTGCGTGATATGGAAGAGATACTTTTGCGTTCATTGCCGCATCTGCTAAGTCTTTAATATCTCTCTGATCTTCATCTGTAGCAGAAAAATGTTCGGTACCATAGCTAGTTTCAACATCAACACCAGCATAAATATTTTTTGAGCATTCTGCTCCAAACTGCTTAATCTTATATGCCCTGTACTCCTCAAGCGTCATAGCAGTTTCATTCGGTACAGTATCTTTCATTGCGTCTTCAATAGATTGAAGTTTTTTATTAACATCTATTTCCTTGAGAGTAATAGTAATTACTGGCTGTAATTTGTTTTCATTATCCAGATAAAAGTCATATTTTACAGTGGAGCTTTCAACACCACAATAGCCGGTAATAGCTTTAATAACAAGTCCATCATTGTCCATTACGATAATAGATTTTGCATTATTGAATAAATCTACAATATCTTTCTCATTATCTGCGGCAATAGTTACATAAAATGGATCGTATGAGATTTCAAAATATTTAAATATTTCGTTATCTACTTTAATTTTTCCTAAAATCATATAGTTAGTTCCTCCTTACTTGTAGGTAAAAGTAAAGGGACCTCATAATGAGATCCCTAAACTAATATGTTACTTATTAAATTTTATTTTCTAACTCTGTAAGTTTTTTCTGCAACAGAGAGATAATATTTTCTAATTGCTGGTTTTTTTGAGATAATTCCTGAATAGCTTTTACTTCATAACCTTGAAGATAGAATGTGTTTACACATTTAGGAAATAGCGGCAATCCATTTTCATCCAATTCATTATTGTTATTACCGACCGCAAGATTATTATCTAATTTTTCAAGTTCATCGGCAATAAATCCAATTGATTGGTGTTTTTTATTTTGCCGCCAGTCAAAACTATGTAATTTTATAGAATTGATAAGAGATAATGCATCTGATACCTCTGCATCTTTAATATTATTTTTCATTCTAGCATCTGATGTAGACACTTGAACAATACCTGCTGTATGAGGTAACTGAATATATACTGATGCAGTCCCTGATTTGTTAGGTAATAACGTAATAGTAGATGTACTACTAGATGTTTTTTGTGAAAATCTAAGAGATCCGTACATAGTTCCATTATTTGACACAGAGTACATTTTAATAGCTTCTCCGCTTAAACTTGAATCATTAAATACTCCGATAGATCCACAGGCATTAATTTGATCAACATATAAATAATTGTATCGTTTACTACTACTTCCTATATCATGTACCTTAGTTGCATTCGGGCACAGACCATTAGTATTTACGGTTCCAGATATAGTTCCACCGCTTAACGGCAAATAGCTATGAGTATGATTCAATTTAGAATATGTACTATCGTGATTGTGATTGCTTGATGCCTTTCCATCTACTAGACCTTTTAACACTTTACCTTGAGCGGCAGATAACGAATCACTCGTAGAATCAGATGTTAAATTATTTTGTATTCCTCTCCAGGTATTTGTATCTGTAAACTTAGCATCAGATGGAACTGATTTGCTTAATGTATAACTACATGCTACAGGTTTACCACCGGAGAAATAAACAGGCTGAGTTGCAGATCCAGCAGAAGAAGTAAGAGAAATAGCGGTAGTAGCAGAAGTAGCAACATTTATTTGTGTATATGCTTTTAAGGAACCGTATGTTGAAGCAATAGATGTCATCCATGCACCATTTGATATGTCTATTTCTCCGTTAAGTTTATTAATGAATAAGTCTGAATAATCGTACCCTTTCATAAATAGATATGCTGTTTTTCCATCAGCACTTACATAAAAACAAAAGGAATCAGATGTTACAACATTTCCAGAACCAGTTAATCCAAAATACTTAATTTCTGCATATGCATTATTTTGTGATATTGTATCAGAATTATTCCCACAAGATACACATAAAATACCAGCTCCTTGGTGACGAGACCTAACTGAAAATACGCTTCGATAATTACACCATTGCATAGCTATGCTTTTAGTTGCAATTAATCTCCATCCTGTAACATTTGAATTTCCTGTACATTGAACACAATCCAATTCTTTGGCACTATTTGCAGATCCACCAGCAGAACTACTTCCAGCATAATTGTGAGTATGTCCGGCTGTCGCAAATGCAGATTTATTAATTGCTCTTAGTTCGTATCCATTCCAGGCTGCTAAATAAGTAAAATTGTTGTAATCAAGTGCCGCTTTCGAATATGCAAAAGTAGTAACTTTTGAATCATTAATATCTGTTATAGAATTATGCGTATGAGATTTTACTGAATATATACTATCTGTTTTTCCCTTGACATATGACCATAGTGCAGAATGTAGTCTTCTATGATATGTAGTTGTAGTAGTGCCTCCTCCTGCATATTGGCATACATAATAATCTTCATCCACAGGAGTTGCCGTTCCTATGCTTAATCCATTGATCATTGTGTTCAAGTTATGAGAATGATCTGCAGTTGCAAACTGTGATTTTGCTACTGCTCTTAATTCGTATCCATTCCAAGCAGCAAGCCAAGTAAAATCTTCATAGCCAAGTCCTGATTTAGAATATGCAAACGTTGTAGCATTAGAATTGCCAATATCTGCCACCGAATTATGTGTATGCAACGGTAAATCTGCGGCTACTAATTTTCTGAAAGTAGCTCCTCCATTTGTCCCATTGGGCGCAGCTAATACTGTATTTGCCGTTCTTGATATAGTTGAATCATAGTAAGCAGAATGAGAATGAGATTTCGTTGCTGCATAGCTACTATAATTGCTAGAATCAAGAATTGTTCTTTCCTCTTGCCATGTATCTTTTCCAGTCTGCTTATTCCATAAAAGATTTCCACCTGAAGTGAGAGTTGAATAAATTGCCATTCCATAAGAAGAACCATCATTGTTTCCATTTCTATGGCGAACAGAAATGATATTGTACCAAGTACCACTCGTATTAGTAAATGATCCTAAATATGTTTTATATGCAGAAAATTCAGTAACATTTTTTTGACTTACACCAGAACCTGCATATGGTACAGAACCATCAATAGTAGATATTGTAAATGGAATTCCAATATCCCCCGTTACTTTACCACCTGATAATGGGAGATAACTGTGAGTATGACCCAACTTAGAATAAACGCTATCATGAGAATGCCCACTTGATGCTTTTCCATCTACTAAGCCTTTTAACACTTTACCCTGTGCGGCACTTAAAGAATCACTTGTAGAATCGGATGTAAGGTTATTTTGTATTCCGCGCCAGGTATTACTGGTAGGAGGTGTATATCCAAGGGCAGTAGTTACATCTTCTTTAAATAAATCTGCCTTAGCATATGTCAACTGTGACCATGTTGATACTCCATCACCTACTTTGTAACGATTATTTTTGTCACTACTAAAAGCTTGTTCTCCTTTTAAAAGTACAGGATTTTTTGTACTCCAATTTTTTTCTGAATCATATTTTTGCTGAATACGAACATTTATGATTTTATTGTCTGCCAAAATTTCACCTCCTGAAAAATATTTTCAATATATTTATGATTTTTTGTACGATAAAACTGTTCTTTTATTATATTTATTTTTCTACATCACCAACTAAATATGTCTGTAAATCAGACACATAAGATGCTTGAAGCTCAGATATAGAATTTACTCCAGGAATTCATCCTGCGCCACCACATGCAAAAACTAATGTATTAGATCCATTAACAAAATAATCTGTATTTACTGCAGATACAGATAATGCAACATTATCTGTTCCGTCAAATTTTACAGCATCTGCAACAGCTCCACCTGTAAGAGAGAAATTTCTTGCTGTGGAAAGCTTTACTGCACTATTTGCAGCACCACCAATTGAAGAAGATCCTGCGTAACTATGAGTATGGGAAGAGGAAGCTGCTCCAATACTACCAGGGGTAATGTTAATTGTTTTTGCACCACTTCCATCGTATGTGAATAAATTAGTTCCCTCTGTTGATCCACCATTTAATTTAACAATAAGTGAATTTGGATTTTTTAATGCCGCTGGAAAATCTGTAATTTGAGACTTTGTGTGAGTATGAGTTGCTGGTGTAAATGAAGATGGTTTCCCAAGAATGTTTGCCCATGTCATATAATTTGCAACAGCTTTTGATGTTGGGAGATTTTCAGATGTAGAATTAGATGAGATTTCAGTATCAATTTGTTTACGTGCCGCTTCACCTAATGTGATAGTTCCAGATTGATCTTTATCTGTTAAATTTGATGTGGTGGTAGAATATTTGACGGTAGTTACAATTTCATCGCCAGATGGAACTACAACCCATTTTGGATCTTTACTGATTGCAACAATTAAATCTCCGATTTTTGCTGTTGTCTCTGTTCCTGTGTACGAATTAGTTTTAGAGATTGTTATTTGTGTTATTACTTTATATGTATCTCCGACAATAACATTTGTAGTTGGAAGTGTAATAGCAGTTCCATTTGTACCTACCGTACCTTTAAATACCATCGCATCAGATGCAGCAATACCTGCAGAAATTTTATCATCAACATACTGTTTAGTTGCTGCATGTAATTCTGATGTTGGATTTGCATTAAGTGTCACCGGTCCAGTAAATTTACCACCTGATTTCGGCATTGCATTATCTGCTTTTTTACCTTGTGCTGCCGTAGCAAAAGAGTCTACATTTGTAAAAGCAGTAGTACCAAGACCTTTAACCTGTATATTATCTGTTTCTTTTCCATCTACAGTTAATTTTAAAGTACCATTGTCAGTTCCAGATGCAAGATTAATTGACTGTATTGCATTATTTGTTATTAAAGTTTCAATTTCAGTAGGTGTCATTGTAACATACTGTAAATCTTTAAATGTTTTGACACCATCACCAACTTTTAATTTGAAACTACCGGAATCGGTTATTTCGAAAGCCTGCTCGCCTTTTAATAATACAAGCGTTGATGATGCCCAATTAGCAGTAGTATCTACTTTTTGAGCAATACGTGTATTTATTGTTGTTATAGCCATTATATATTACCTCCATTCATTTTATTTTGAATTCCCACATTGCATTGTGTAGTCTGCATTAGGGTCAAATGCAAGTGGATAATATTTTATATTTGCGTCATCCCATCTATAAATTGCATTTGTTGATGTATCTATGTAGATTGTGTGATTGTTGCCAATCGTTGGGAACAAAGTATAAGATGCATATGGGATGACTCTTTGATTTTCGGATATATATTCTTTTATATACTTAACAAGTTCGTCTAATCCACGTAAATTAAGAAATTGTTCTTTCAAAAAATATCACCCACTTTCTTAAATTTTAAATGAATTATGCCGTTACAATTACATCCTCATATCCGTCAGTTTTTAATATTGTGTCTACATCTTCTTTCCAGTTTTTATATAAGCTAGTTTTAATAAAATAAGCTTTATACTTTTTCTGTCCTGCAATTATACTTTTATCTGCTTCTTTCATAATCATACGTGCAATAAATGTTGTCATGTCTTTCATATCCTTTCTATATCCTTTCTTAATTTATATGGTTGTAAATTATTCACCAATAAGTGTAGGTAATACGTCAGTTAAAGACGGTCGCGAAATTTTTTGATTTCAGAATCCTCCAAAACATCACAATCCATTCTTCTTTTCGAATATCTCCATATCCAGTATAGTCATTCATTCCATAGTTGAATGTAATAATGTCAACATCTGAAAAATCAATATTCTTTAATGTTTCCAGCCTGCTTGCGTAATAGGAAGGAATACCACTAAATGTAAGTCCGTTTTCCTGTCCACTCCAATCCTTGCTTACAACTGATGTTGATAACTTAGGGAAGTCAAACTGGTCAAAGCCACTATCCGTGCTTCCTCTATCGGTCATACGAGTACCACCGAAAGCAACATTAATAACTATTGCATTTGTGTTCTTTGCAATCTGTTTACATAGCCCTGTATCTTCATCATTTTCCCCAAAAATAGAATCACCAAAGCACACAATAGTTTTTCTATTAAGACTTCTTTTAGTCAGTTAGTTTTCACGCATAAATCTGTATTCGCCTGCAAGTACAAGATTAGCATTTTTTGGTATATTATCCAATCTAGTACTTGCATCAGTATTATTAATGATGTTGCAGTATGCTTTTCCATAAGATTGCGTAAATATTCCAGTTGTTCCATTATAATGTTCGCGCCTTCCAAGATCAATTGATGTATCAACGCTCATAATCACAAGATCATCGTTTGCATTTCTACAAATTATTGCATTTGTATTCTTGCTTTTTTCTTTTGGACTGTTTTTGTAATTATCGGTTTTCAAATTTGAATCACCTATGAAATTTATTTGTGGGTAAGACTCTAGTCCATTAATTTGCAGTCCATACCATAACTCTATGGCAATATTTTCAAGTGGAACAATTTTTGTCGTTGAAACAAATTTTTCTCCATCGAATTTCATTTCGATAATTTCCGATAAAATTTCCCTTCCTGTTCCATCTGCTTTTCTTGTATTATAGCCTTGAATCATATTGCACCATCATAGTGACTGAATGAACCGTCTGTGTTGTAATAAAAAGTCAACACAACGTATCCATCTATAGGATTGACAACAGCATTCTTTATATTAAGAAGATTTGTTCTTATTCTGTCACCAGAAGATGATACTGGAACATTCTGTCCTGTGCTTGTATCAATTCCACCGATTTCTTTGTCAACGAAATTATTGAGTCTGACTCTGTTATTGACAAAACCAAGAATGTTATCTTCTTCTAAGTTTTCAATATCTTCCTTTAGCGAAGCAACATCATTTTTTACTTCATCTATACTATTTGTATTGTTAATGGCATTAATTTCTTCGTCAATAATTTCAAAATTAGAATTTAAACTATTTTGACTTCCAGTGATATTAAATATATCACTCTGATCGTATAAATTAAGATTTATATTTTGGGTTTTTCTCATTTATTTATCACCTAGATTTATTGAATTTCTGAAACTATTTTTGACTCCAATTCTTTTACTATTTTTGATTGAAGCTCTGACACTTGTTCAGTGTCTGGCAGTCATTCAGCAAAAAGCCCCTTAATAGATTCAGACGGAATCGCTTCATAGCCATCTCCAACAAGTCCCTGTAGTGCTTTAATATCTGCTGTATTTTTAGCAATTTTTGGTTTTTCTGTTGCAATATCTTTTTCTGTAGCTGTAATTTTACCTTCAGCTGTGTCCATTCTACCCTTGACAGCAGTAATATCCTCTGCATTCTTTGTATCTGCAGCTTCTAATGTTGGAATCTTGTCCTCTAATGCCTTTACTCTACCTACGCAAGCTTCAAGATCTTTTGCTTTTGCATACTGTGAAAGATCAGAATCTGCTAATGCCTTAGATACATATTCTGCAATATAATGTACAAGATCTTTAGACTGAGCATTTTCTGGAAGAGTACCAATAAGAGCTTTTAGTTTTACAATATCTTCCTTGTTAGTGTTAATCTGACTGTTCATTCCTGTTGCGTCAGATGCATGACTAGAAATCCAATCGGAAATTTCTTTAAGAGTATCATATGCTTCTGGGGCATCTGCCACGATTTTAGCAACTGCATCTGCCACAGCTTTTTTTACAGAACCATCTCCTGTACCATTAAGTGTTGCGATTGCTCCGGTGTTTGCCGCAATATCTGCTTTAATCTGAGTATCGTCATAAGAACCAGTTGTTACTGCTTCCTTAATATACTCTACAATTGTTTTTGCTTTAGCATCTGTTGGAATAGTACCAATTACATTAAGAACCTCTGATTTTGCAGAGTCTGCTGCACCAGCTGCATCAAAGTCAGTAATTGATTTACCAGAATCTACAAGATTACCATTACTATCTAATCCAGCTAAATGTCCTGCTACAGCATTTTTTACTTTGTCTGCTTTTGTAATTGGCTGAGGTAGATTAATCGTAAATGCTGCCTCATCAACTGTTACAGGAGCTTCTTTTGTATAGAAGTAAATAATATATCCATCCTCAGAAAATGATACAGTTTTGATTGAGCTTTCAGTTGCTTTTGAAATTTTTGCATCGATCTGCACATTATGGTAAGTTAAAAATTCCTGCAGATTATTTAAATTTGCAAACTGTAATTTATTAGCCATAAGATTTGTTCCTCCCTATAAATTTAATTTTGAAAAATACGTGCAATATCAGCAGAATCAAGTCCACTGAATTTACTGTCTAAAGCTTCATCTATTTTTTTATCTAATATTTCTGCAAGCGTTACCTCCAATTGTTCCTTAATAAATTCCCTTGCAGAATTTTCAGATATAAAATTCTGATCATTGATCCATTTTTCTGTTATATATCTATCTGTTACATAGTCACCATCTTGTTGGATAAAATAAAGAAGTATAGAATTGCCTTTAAATTGTGTAATAGATATTCCGTTAGTATTATCATCATGTGATACTAGAAAAAATATATCATCTGCAGAAGATCTAACAGATGTATTATTACCACCAATGATAAATTGACCTCTAATTTTATAAATACCATCATCAAGAGTTGCAATTATAATTGGCACTGTAAGAGTTCCAATTAAATATTCAATTGGTTTGTCTGTAAGCTTTCTATAAGATAGACTATTGATATAATCTACTACAGTTTGCTTATCTTCAAGGTTTCCAATAATATTATCAAGTACATTAGATAAATCTGAAGCTTTTACATAGTTATCAAGTCCGATGCTTGATTTTACTTTCTCAATAATATGCTCTTGATCTTCATCTGTCATAGACATATCATAAGAGAAAAGTAATTTATTTCCACTAAAAAATTGTAAATTCGATCCTACAAAGGTGACATCAGTAATCTGTTTATCACCTTTTGTATATCGAATTTCATTGTTCTCAGTGACCCATGCGATTATATTTCCATCTTTGATATAACAAAGTCCTGGGTATTTTAAGATACCCCTGTCAATTGCTTTTTCTGCAATCTCTTTTGTTGAGGCTGTGAAAAAAACTGGTAATTTTGCCATATCACTTCACCTCATGTAATTTTGAGTTTATTTCTTCGCACTCATAGCGTGAAATAGGCTCAATTTCATATATTGCGCTATCAAGTGGAAAATTATATAATCCATCAATATGCCACCCTTTTTTCCCATCTGAACTTAAAATAGCCTGTGCTATTTTTATATCACATAAAATCAGTATTTTATGTTTTTCTTGGTACTGTACATAGTGTATTTCACTGATGGCATCCACAATATCTTGTGTAATCGAATTAGTTACTTTATAATACATATCAGTTACCTCCTTTCATTAATAAAAAGAGAGGTAGGTTTCCCTACCCCTCGCAAGTTATACTAAACATCATTAAAACACCCATTTCTTGTCCAGGATAAGAGTATCCGGACGGATCACCTTGTTCACTAACAGAGTAAACCCAATTAGATGCCTGGGCATTAGGTGAACGAGTCCAATAAGATTCGTATTTATCAGGTGTTGAAGTCTTTGCTTTCTTCCTTGTGTCACTATTAATGAAATATGGAATCGTGTCATTTGTTTCAGAACTGTATGGTTCGCTTCCTGCTGTTGCATCAATATCATACAATGCCGGAATAAAGAAACGACAATTAGATGATGTAATATTATTAGATTTATTGCCAGTAGAAGAATTAACTTTAACTGGTTTGATTAAAGCTTTCCATAATGGAGAAATAGCTTTAGTGATACGAGTATTCATCCATGTATTCAATGTTGCAGAAGCCCATCCACCTTCACTTGTTGACTTATTATTATAAGCTTTCTTTGATCCAAGAAGATTTGAAGCGATAAATGTTACATTTGCTCTTTTTGATGCTATATCAGATAAATAATAACCTCTGAATTTTGCTACTTCCATTGGAATAATTTCATGAATCCATGCTGCAATATCTGAACACTGTTCTTCACCAAGGTCTGAATACCATAGTTTACACCAATATATTTTTCCTTTGGCAAAATTCTCATAAATGCCATCATCAGCTCTTGAGCACCCAAATACAAGTGGAGATGTTGTTTCTGGAATACGAATCGCTTGAAGAGTAGCAGTAGAAATTGCATTGCCTGACATATTGGAATTATATACATATAGTTTCTGACTTCCTGCTTTATGTCTAATAACAATTAATTCACGGTTCCCAGTATTAGAAGCTGTTACACTATCAGTTCCCCATGACAGCTTATGACTTTGGTTATACCATAAACGGAATCCATTAGATCCATCTCCTTGGAAGCACTGTGCAAGAGTTGCACCATTTTTGTTTTCACTATCAAATTCGAAGTCAATTGCAAATGTAAAGTCTTTGTCTTTATCCATAATAGATATACCTGTGTCTATATGGTTTGTTCCATCAAACACAGTAGTAGAAGTAATTAATTCTTTTTCTTCTACATCATCATAATGAAAATCAACACCAAGCTTAAAGTCAAACGAATCTTTAAGTGTTAACACTTCTTGCTCAAGTCCCATTTTCATCATTGCATAAAGTTCTACTTGTGATAAATCTTTAAGATCCTTATCATTAAAATAGCCATTTACATATTCGCATGTTTCAAATACTGCATTAACAGTTTTATCGCCATTCACATATCCTGACTGATCCCATCCTTTAAATAGATTATACTTATAGGCTGCTTCTTCGGCTGTGTACACTGGGGTATCACCCTCATACTTAACATAAGTTCCATACGGAGCTACAGTTTCCTGTAATGTCAAGCCTTTCGAGTTATATTTAACAGTGTACTTTCTAATTGTACTTTTATAAACCGCATTGATTGTCTTATCTGCAAAAACTTTTTCAGATAGATCAGTGTCCCATCCACTAAAAGTAAAGTCATTCTCAATTGTACTTTTTTTGGTTGGTGTCTTAATCGGTTCTTCTTCACGAGTTGTCGGATCTACTGCACAAGAGCCTTTGTCAACGTACTGAACGTCTAATAAAGTTTTCTTTGAATCATCGTTTAAGAATGAAACTTTGAACTGTGCAATCATAGAGTCATACGTAATTGTAAGATTTGTCCAAATACCTGGGTTATCATCAGTACCTACAAAATCTTTGTATTCTTGCTGACGCATTACTGGAACATGAATAGAGCCTGTAAGTACAGATTGGTCAATTGCAATACCATTATCATCAATACCACCAAGTTTTGCTAATTTCTTTAAAATATCTGTATTTTCAAGGTCCCAGTCAATACCTGTGATACTAACAGTTTTAAGTGTCGAAATGGCAGTTTTTATAATCTTGAGCGCATCAACAATAGAATTCTGGCAAACAAATGTCTGCAGATTATCATAAGATGCTATATTAAGATTTGTAAGATCTTTTAAATTTTTAAATGTAAGAGTATTAATCGTATCAGGTAAATATGCATTCTTAATCTTACCGTGATTAGCAAGTAGGAAAGAAGTAATAGCTGTATTCTGTGCATATAGATTAATAAGATTCTCACATGCAGAAAGATTTACAGATCCTGCTAAGTTTGGACAATTCTTAATATTAAGCGTTTCGAGCAGAGTATTATTACCCATATTTAGAGTAGTTAAGAATGTATTCTGATAACCACTTGTTTCATTGCCAATAATGAGAGTTCTAAGTTTTGACGCTTTTGAGAAATCATTATCATGAATATAACAAGCAGATAAATCATTCAATGCTTGAATCCTTGAAGCACAATAAATAAGGATAGCTGTGTCATCCATATTAGTTAAGTTGGTTGTAATTTCATATTCCTGACCAGCTTTTGCACGAATCTGAGTTGTCTCCGGTGAATTACCATAAAGTACAGAAATATACATGTCTGAGTATGGAACAATTCTTAATGTATAATCTGGTTTTACAACGGCTGTTTTCGGAGTATTACAACGGAACATAATCTGATCAGATTTAATATCAGTATGAAGGAATTTTGTTCCCATATACGCATGTTGATCACGTTCCCATTGTCTACGCTGATATTTTTTACGTCCATTCATCATTTCTTTAAGGAACCTATCTGATTTAGTTACTTCAGTTTTTCCTGGAAGAATAACGCCTTGATATGTACGAAGATATAGTCTTTCATAATGAAGTCTCCATAATTCCTCTGGAAATTGATTCTGCCAAGTATCAAATTCATTAATAAGATGAGTATCACTCCAACAGTTTGAATCTATAGACTGATATAAAGATGCAAGTTGTTTTGGCATTAAATTACGAATTCTACACCACAATACAGATTCTGCGGCGTTAAAGATATATCCTGAATTTGAATTACCATCTGTCTTATAATCAGTATCTTCCTTACCATAAGACATAGTAAGTTCGCCACTGTTATTAATTCCAAGTCCAGTATCATTATCATATGCCCATAGATCATATCTATACCCATTATGAATAGCTGCAGCTGCATCATCTATTGTGTAATATTTAGCCTTATCACCAAGCGTAGAAGCTTCTTTATTACTAATATAATGTTTTGCCCAATGAGGAAAAATATTTTTTGCTCGATTATCAATCATTGTATATCTGGTGGTAAATAAATACATATATAAAAATGAATTTACAATGCACCAATCACCTAAATGGGAAACAAAATCTTCGTCAGAAGATGTAATTACAAATTCATAGAAGTCTCTCCAATTTTGCTTATTCTGTCTACGGATTTTTTCTTTTGCTTCATCACTAGAAATAGCAGATCCATCCTTTGAGTCCCCACAACAATCATATCTAAACTCAAATGAACCATCCCAGTTGTTATAAAGATTGTCATAAGCTGTATTACCAGCCTTCCATTCATTTTTTAAAATAGGATATTTAATTGTTCCGTTTGAATTTGTAAATCCTGTCTGGAATGTTGAATTTGGAAGTGTATTGTCACTAATTTCAATACAACATTCATTCATATCATCTGGATCATAAGCTCTTGTTACGTCAGTTTTCTTTGAATCACCCATATTGCCGAGTGAGTAAAAATGCCATTCTGTATCATTAAATTCTCTATGAGTAGAAATATCTGGATCACTTTCTTTTATAAAAATAATACAGTTTACAAATTCCATAGAGTTTTTAATCTTTTTATTCCTACGTGTTCCTGGATTTTGGTATGGAATATAATCGTTATACCTCTTCTGGAGAAGGGCATTGTTTGCCATTTCAGAAGATGCTACATTAACTTTAAAATTATACCAATTATTTGGAACAGAGTCTCTTGTAAGTGATATTTTACCATCACCTTCTGTGTATTCTGTTCCATCACCAAGTACAAGTTTTGTCTTATAATTTGGGTCAAGATCAATCTTACTATTTACCTTGTGAATACCATCAAAACAGCAAATAACATCAATATTCCTTGATGCAAAGCCATATTCATTAGACGTAGTACCTTGTCCTGCGTGACAAGCGTTAGTAAATTTCCAATTATCAAATTTTTTGTCGCCATTTATATAAATACATTCCATGGAAGTATTCAATACATAATCCTTTTTATCATTTGTAAAGTGTGGTGCTTCAATCTTAATAACTCTAAGATCAGGACATGCTTTTGCAACTGAATCAGGCGTAAGGGCATTGTTTTCGTCATAAATTTGATTTCTGTTATATCTGTTAATCATGTCGTCAGAGTTTCTAGCATCTGCAATGAAGTTAGATAAAACATCAGAGTCAGTTAATGCAGCTGTATAAGCTTTCATTCTATAAATTAAAACGTCACAATCTGGAGAACCAATAGAAATTGGAACAGGAGTGTACTGGTGCAATCTATGAGAATTATCATAAATGATAGGTCTTCCACCAACACCATCTTCATATGTCATAATAATAGAAGTAGCAGTTGTATTTTTTGTATCAATTGCATTGATATTGTATTCGTATTCAATGATATCTTCTTCGGAGTATGGGAAATAAAGATCATCTGTAGAAGTGTAAATATTTGACTCATGCGCTTTCATCTCAAGACCAATATTAGAATCTTTTAAACCATCAAGACATGATAAAAATGTCGCAGAAGCATTTCTCACATTTTTAGTTTTAAAGATAATTTTGAATTCTGCTCCGGTTTGCTTTGGGTCCTTTGCAAACAAATTATAACTGATAGAAGCAGTAGTACCGGCTTTAATACAGAAATACTGATTTCCTTCTTCATCAATCTGGTATCCACCATTGCTCCAATCAAAATTATTTGATACACTCATAGTAACTTCTGGATGATTTTTGTCGCTCCAAAGTCTATTGATATCACCGTTTGATAATCCTACAGGATTGAAATCAAATGCTAAGTTGGTTGTAATTGGATTTACATCTATATCAAGTTTTTCAACATGTGCAGTAAGGATTTTTGTGACTTTTTGACAGGAGATAGTAAGATTTTTCTGACCGACTTCAGAAGATTTAAAGCTCCATACTTGGGCAGTTCTGTCTACAGTTAATGTAGATACAGTTTTTCCATTAATCGATAATTTTACTGTTGTTGGGTTATGCGCTGGGTCATAAACAACATATCTGATTGTTGTAGCTTGATATTGTTTTACTGTAAATTCTTGCTGAGAACATCCAATAATAGGTATTCTGCTAGATGGATCAACGCATACAATGTCTTTATAAATAGTGGATGATGTGATATCCTTATTGTTTACTTTTGCGGTCATATATACTTTAAGAAAATGCGCACCATGTTTCTGTTTTGGAATATTATATGACATAATACGACCGGAAGCCTGTGTTGTTACGGATTCTAATTCCTGTCCATCCAAGATAAAATGAATTGTCTTATTTACGTTACCATAAGGTGTATATCTAAATACGACATCTGTATCAGTATAAATCAATGTATCATCAAATGTACTTTCAAGCTTAAACTCTACAATAGTAACGGTCCAAGTTTTACTTGACATTGTTCCAAAACTATCTGTTATGAAAAGTCTGATTTGATTAGATCCGATTGAAAGATATTCTGTTAAGTCAACTTTATTTGATCCCTGTGATGCTGTAGTTGTCATTACAGTTTCTTTTCCAACTTTCCAAGTAGCTGTACCATCACCAGTTGTATCGCCTGTGTTATCAACAGAACTAAATGTATATTCGATTTCTGCTTTGTCTCCAAGTAATATAATCGCATCCGCAGGAGTTGTACGCTCAATTGTAATAGTAGAGGTATCTGCCCCACCTCCGCCTCCGCCACTTGGAAGTGTAAATGTTTTTGCAATTTCTCCGTTTTCAAACCATGTAAATGTAGTATCTACAATATTAACATCGTATGTTGTTGCAGCTGGATTCTTTTTAATTTCATTAATATCTGCTTGAATATTGGTAATGTCACCGTTGATCGTATTAAACTGCAAATCATAGTCGGCAACATTCTGCTTTAAAATATCCGCTGTATTTTTTGCTTCAGAAGCAGTGGAACGAATTACTTCATCGGCTTTTTCAAGTTCTGTCGTCTTTGTTTTTAACGCTGTAATATCAGAAGTATTAGTTTCAACCTTTTGAGAAAGGTCAGTTACTGAAGATTCCACAGCGTTTACCTTTTCTGATACAGGACTGATTTTTGTATCAACTCCTGTGTTAATTTCCTCTTTTAGAGCAGCTGTCCACTGTGCAGACGGTTCAATAGAGCTAAGTTCCACAGATTGAATTTCTGTTTCGCCATTCTTAAAAGTAAGTTTGCCTTTACCGCCTTCAACAGCATAAGTAACATTTAAATTTGATAAACTGTTAATTGTGATAGTTGTCAGAATAACAGTACCATCTTTAAATATAAGTCTTCCAGTTGTGTTATCATATTCGACCTTAAGATTTTTTAAGCTATCAATTCCGCCTATAGCATCATTGAGTTCTCGAACTTTAGTATCAATCTCTGTTTTGTTATAATAATTTTCTGCAAGATTTGCGTTCACATCTGCTGTTACAGAAGTTTTAACATCTGTCTTAATATTATTAACATTTACAGAAGCAGCAGAAGCCTTTGCTTGGTCCGCATATTCTTTGGCTTCGTTAACATGCCCCATTATCATATTGACAAAACCTGTGTACCAATCATCTGATGGTTCAACAAGTCCGTTATAATTAAGTCCCTCAAGAATTGTAAGTCTTCCATTCGGTCTTGTTCGCCATACATATGTATTTCCTTTTTCGTTAGTGCCAGTTGCCATGATTTCAAATCTTACATCACCTGCAACGGCAGTTACATTTTCATCTACAAGCCATCCAAAAGTAATATTAGTAGAACTTGAAGCTACGTTTACTACAGTTGAGACTTGTCCTTTCTTAGTAGATACATTTTCGTATCTAACTTGTATAAGCATACTCATTAAATCAATTCCGTCCCAATATCTTGGAATTCGAAATGGAATATACTGGCTGTTAGTTTCCTGTACAATATTAATCTGTGAGGAATCTACAGTTACATTTTTTATTTTATCTACCGTTGAGTAAGCATCGTCATAATATTGGTTATAAATTAAATATCGTCCATCAGTACATAATGTATAACCATTGTCGATAACAGCAGTAGTGGCCAAATCAGCCGCCATAACAGAGATATTGCTATCATCGGCAGCTGAATTAGCCATAATTTTTGCTTTTGATTCTTTAAACGACATACAATTTCTCCTTTAATTTAATAATTCGTCAAGATTAAATGCTTGTACGTTTGGTACCTGATCTACATGAACAACACCATCCTGCTTTCCATCAGGATCAACTCCGGTAAGGTCCTTTGCAATTGCGTCAGAGAGGTCGGAAATATTAACACCGTTACCAGTGTCTCCATCTGTATTAATAAGAGTAAGTTTCTTACTTTCTGTATTTAATCTAAGATCTGTAGGGATATTGTCATAGACTGCCTGACTAAGAGATTTGATATCTTTTGCAGCTGCTATTAAAGCAAGGATTCTTTGATCTATTTCAGTAAATAGTTCGCTTGGTTCATAGGTATCGTATTGTGCAAGCTTTGTTATATGAATAATTGCAGATTCTGTTTTTCGAATATAAGATGTGTTTGTATCAGTTTCTTCATCATGAACAATTTTTAGAAAAGTAAAAGACACTTCAATATCTCCAGGTTCGGAAGTAATGTAAGCTGTTATAGGAACAATATATTGAATGTAATTATCATTATAATTTAAATTGTTTGCGATAAGTTGTGTCATTTTAATTCTTTTCGAAACAGGCAATACATATTTCATAAGAACAGTAGTATCTGTCATATCAATCTGGTCTTTATACATTTTATTGACTAGGATCTGAAGAGTATTTACATGATTACTTTTCTCCATCAGTTTCTCTTTTTCTGTAGTAATAACACTATTGTCATCTGTAATTCTAAGAGTATACATTTTATTTACACCACCTTTCTAGCAACAATGAAATATATAGATTACGGGATAACAGCCATCCAGCTAATAGTTATAGTCTTGTTTATACTATTTTGACTGTTGTAAACACAGATAGTCGCACCTGTTTGGCTCCTATTTGTAATCGAAATGGAATAATTTTGCGGATCTGCTTGATTTGTAATTGCAAAAACAACTGGAATAGACTTGAATTTATTTGGAAAAGTCAGTGTATATGTTTTTGTGCCAGCAGTAGAATTGGTGGTAAACTGGAATGTTCCAACTTGATAACTAACTACAAAATCTACATTATTTATATAATAGTAATCTGATGGCTTTTGACGAGATTTCACCGGTATACGAATGATAGCAATAGTTTCTGATATACTATTTGATTCAGAAACATAAACATATCCGATAAGGGGATATGGCTTTTGAAGTAAGGAATTTGGTACAGACACATAAAATTTACTATTTTTTAGTACTGACTTTACCTGTAAAGCGTTTTCACTCATCCTATTGCACCAATGAACTACAGGAGGTGTTGTCAATCCAAGTGTTTCAAAATATATGGATTGTCCTTTATCCCATTGTGTAAGCTGTCTTAATTTTGTCTTTCCATCAGATCCATAACAAGTAATATCAATTACATTACTCATCTTTACCTCCTTTTTTTATTCCGTAGCGGATACGTCAGATTCCTCTTCTTTTAGCTTAGGATGCTTTACAAGGAAAGCATCCAGAAGTGCAAAATCATTAATAGAAGCTTCCGGAGCTTCAATATCTTCTAACATGTCAAATTCAGTTTCTGACATCTGTGGAATATTTACATCAATTTCACAGAAAAGGATAGGAGAGAACTCTTCGAAAAACTTTTTATTTGCTTCTTCGTCATCTGGAGAAATACCAAATCCACCGTCTATTTCTTTTCCATATTTCTGGATTAATTTATTTTTCTGTTCATCACAATCTTTAATTTCATCCTGTAATTTACGAAGTGTACGGAAAATTACAAAGGCAGGTTTTCCTTTTGCATTACCAAATTTATTAAGTGCTCCAATAAGATCGTAAATAATTGCATTTGTTAATTTCATAATATATGTCTCCTTTTTTTCTTGGTTTTTAATATAAAAAGAGCATTCCTGTTATAGAAATACTCTACCGATTATTAAGTTATTTTAGATTTCAATTCATCAATTTGTGACTGTAAGTTTTTTATCTGTTTCAATACTTCATCTTGATCCATAAAATAAGTATATGTTTCTTCATACTCAGTATCTTTATCGTTCGGATCCCCATATGCTCCATAGACTTGCAATCGTTTAACTCCATCTGATTTTAATGTCCTTATGGTTGTTGTGTAATAATTACCTGACCCAGAAGTTGTAACTGGAAGTTTATATTGAGCTTTATAATTTTTTACATTGCCATCAAAACCATATTCCGATAATTCAGTTATTATATTTCCATTGTCATCTGAAATTTCAACCTTTACGTTATCGAATGTGTTAATACCGATGAATGCCTTTCGAATTAATATGCCATCCACATTTTTATGAATGCGCAGCGCACCATCTTTTAATGTAATTCGAACTCCATCTAGTTCAGATACATATGAACCTGATATATTGACATTATTTGCTCGAAGTGTTCCGTTAGAATTGACGACGAAATTATCTGATATACTTATTCCATTCTTTCCTAAATAAGCATTATCACCATTCACATTCCAGCCATCCCCTTTTATCAAAGCATCTTTATTAATGGTCCATCCTGCAATATTACCAGATGTGCTAGCAATTAATGAATTTGCTGTTACGTCTCCTTTAAACCATCCTGCGCTTGCATAAATCGTACCATATATAATAGCATTGCTGGCTTCAAGAAGTCCATTAGTGGAAACCTTGATACCATCTTTCCCATCTTGAACCACTCCGTATGTTTTGTCTTTCTCAAAATAAACACTAAGCGATTCAGTTTTTGCATAAGGTCCTAAGTCAACTGTCTTAACATATGAACTAAGATCTGAAGTTTTTGCGTATTTATCTAATCCTGATATTTTATCTGTACTAATAGTTACGCCGTTTCCAAGAGTCAATGAAGTGGCAGTAACATTTCCTCTAAATGATCCAGTGGCAGCTTTAAGCTCACCCTTGAACCAACCTGAACTTGCGTAAATAGTTCCATAGATTATGGCATTACTTGCTTCTAACAAACCGTTTGTTGAAACTTTAATACCATCTTTACCATTTTCAATTACTCCATAAGTTTTATCTTTCTCAAAATATACTTTTAAAGATTCGGTTTTTGCATATGGTCCTAAATCTGCAGTTTTAACATATGCGTTAAGATCTGATGACTTAGCATAATCACTTAGTCCTGGAATTTTGTCTGTACTAATTGTCACGCCAGACCCAAGTGTTAATGATCGAGCTTCAACATCACCAGTAAATTTACCTGATTGTGCATATATAGTTCCATATATAACGGCATTTTGAGCAACCATTAAGCCATCCGTATTTACTCGGAAAAACCCTTTCGTATCACTAGGAAGTGGTTTTGTTGAATCATACGTTCCAATACTTCCATTTTCTGAAACAATGAAAGCAAGTCCTTCTTTTTTCATGTCAACGGTAGTAGTGTAATCTTTTAGCTTATTGCTTAAATTATCTGTTGTAACATAATTTTGAAGCCCAGAGATATTTCCTGTATCAATTGTTACACCAGAACCAAGAGTAAGACTGTTTGCAACAACATCACCTTTAATGAGAAATTTAGACCCATCCCATGACAATCCATTTGTAGAATTTTTCCAATCATTCTGATTGACAGATACCATTTCAGAATCTGATTTTCCATCGCCTTTGGTAAAAGCATTACAGAATAGAAAAGTACCTTTATTCAGATTAATCCAACCACGAACACCTCTTAAATTATCTGTTGTGATCTGTTCAACATTAATTGAATTTGCAATAATCCTATCCGCGGCGAGTGTATTAACTTGCAAATGTTTACCATTTAAATAATATTTATCAAGTTCTCCGTCTGGAATTTTTGTTTCAGTAATGTCACCGAACTTATTCAATTCATACATAATGGAATTTTCACCGCGAAGAATTAATCTATCAACGGCGAGAGTACCAACACTCATTCGACTTGCATTTACCTCAACAGCCAATACGTTTCGAATAATACCATTACCGGCATCAATGGTTTCAAAAAGACCACTATCAGCCATGATTTTTTGTACATTGATTGTTTTAGCAATTATCTGATCGAATGTGCCTTTATTCGCGCTAATAGTATCAAATACACCTGAAGAAATCGCTCCGGAAAAAGATTTTGTATTTATTAACGCTTTTATAAGCGCATCAGAAACCTGAATTCCAGAAGTATCAAGTGTTTCTTTAACTTTTCCAGAGATTTGATTTCTTGCAGTGTTTACCGTTTCATCAAGAAGAACAGAAACGTCATTCCGTCCTCCTTTGTAATTCAGCATATTAGTGAATTCAACTTGGAAATCACCATCAATTACACATGGATTGAAAGTAAGAGATGAAATACGAAGTTTTAAAAAGAATTGTTCATTTCTATCATAAGATAAGTGAATAAAATTTCCTATGTTAAAATTTTCTTGCCATTCTTTAAATTCTGATATGGCAAAAATATTATCCATAGTAAGAGTAAAGGATAATTGCGGTTGACAGACTTTAGACAGTTCTGTAAAAGCATCATCTAATAAATCATACTGAGTATTAACTATCTGTTCAGCAGTGTCTGTAGAAATTGTAAGAATATTTTCATTAGAATAATCAGTATCATCATATAATTTATTTAGTGTTTTTAATTCCTCGTCAGAAAATCCAAATTCTTTTTTATCTACAGAATTTGCAATTACAGACATTTGAGATGAAATGTTATCCATTTTTGTTTGAACAGTATCATACTCATTTTGTCTTGTCGCAATTGCCTTTTCGCAATCATCGTGCCATTTTTTATATTTTGTATATTGTTTATGGGAAATAGTATAAGATTGTTCTGTAAGATGTGACTCTGTTTGTATTTTAGATTGAGCTTCTAATGTAAGATCTTTCCAAGCTGTTGCATAAATCTTTAATGTTTCAAGATTTTCGTCATAACTTTTAAGTTTATTCTGTAACTCAGAAAGTCCATATAATTCCCATTTAGTTTTCCAAGCATCAATCTCATCATCTAATTTATTTGACTTCTCTGAATAATTCGCAGGATTGCTGTTTTTATACTCGATTGTAGTATTAATGATTTCTATAATTCCTTCATATGACTTATAGTCTTGTTCAGCTCCACGATTTAACCATTTTGTTCCATCCCAATATCCAAGATTTTTATCTTTTAATGCATTCATATATCCTGTATATTTTGGAATGATTTTATTTTGTAAATCTTCTACAGAAAACTGTTTCCAGTTTGTATTAAGTCCATCATTTGGAACACGAAGATTAATTTCATCACGCTGTTCCATAAGAACACTATACTGTTTATTTAATGAAATATAAATTTTCCTGTTTTTTTTTACCAAATTAAGCCAATCATTATATTTATTTATTAGACTTTTCCCAAGATGCTTAAAATTTAAATAATATGATAAATCTTCAATTGTTGATGTTCCAAAATTTACAGCGTCAATAGTAAGGTTGTCATTACCTCTTACATTAAAACGTGTAAAAATATTATCTTCTGTTACTGGCGCAATTCCAAGTGTTTGAATAAGATTTCTGTAAGATAAAAATACGCCAGAATCTTTTCCATATGTATTGGTATCATATACATTGATTTGTCTTTTAAAAATATCAAATTCAAATATGCATTCATATTTTTTAGCTACATCTTGAGTTAGAAAAGCATATACACTTTTTGTGTCAATATCAAAAGATCTTCGTGCCGGAATTCTATTTCCATTTTCATCTGTTGTAATAACAACAGTTTCATCTACATGACCAATAGACCAATTTGGAATCTTTTCAAGTACTAGATGTAATAGTGATAAGTCTTTATGAAATTTATCATATAATGAAATAAAATCCTTTGCGATTTTTACACCCTCACCTGTTTCGTATACATTATTTTTTGCAAAATACTCCATACTGTCTGTTGATCCGCAGTTTACTTTGAACCCAACCAGATTTTTTTTAGATAATTCACAATCACATGATAACGCAGTAACAGAGCAATATTCATTAAATCCATCATTTTGAATTTCTGGGTAGGACATACGAAAATATCCAATATTATCTACTCTTAAATACATTGCTTCATCAAGCAACTCGTAACCGTCAGATTCTTCTTCATTTATGTATTTATGAATATCAAATTTTAATACACCAAAATTATTAATCTTCGGGTTATAACTAACTGAGTTAATATCAATTCCATTTAATTCACAAATAATTGAATCGTCTGTTTTACATAAATAAATACGTGATGGCTCTGTAAATCCAAAATAGTTATATTTAAATTCCATTAATAAGCACCTACCTTTCGTGGACATCGAAAAGTAGCTGTTATGTCACATTTTCCAGACACATTCAAAATATTAGTTCCGGGAATCAGTCGAATCCAATACATTGCTAGTAAACCATTATCAAAATTATCTAACTGGTTTGTTGTAAAACCTAAATCGGATAATGATAAAGTGATTTTTGCACCAAGATTATTTTTATAATAAAATCTATGATATTTTGAGTCTATATAAATTGGAAGCGTTGAATCAAGATTAGATGGAAATGTAAATGAGAACACACATGATTTAATGTCTGTAGAGATTTCAGAAGTGTTTTCAATCGTAATTTTTGTTCCAGGAGTTGACTTTATTTTAAACAATGGATAAATAAAATCTGTTAATTCGTCTGTATCATTGATTATTTCAAATTTAATATTAGAAGTAGCACTTTGCGAAGTACATTTAAATTCTCGCTCATTACTCCACCCATATGGAGAATCTGCTGTAAATGTATAAGTTAACATTAAAATTCCACTACCATAAGTATTTGTCACATCTGTAAAAATACCATAATAATTAATTGGATCAAATGCTTCATCTTCAAAAAATAGAAGAGCAGGTGTACGTGGTCCTGTTAACCAAGCATTAATATCACGAATCTCTTCTCTGGAAAATGCACGATCTTCTGGTTTTGTTATTGTAATATCGAAAGATAGTACATCAGAATACTTTGTATTATACCAATTTGCAACAGAACGATTACTTGTAATTTCACCTTTAATAATTTCTCGTTTCAACCCCATAGGAATAGAATCTGGCTGTGTAACAGCACATAATATAATTCCATAATCATCTGAAGATATTCCATTATAAGTAAAAGATGAACCAAATATAGCCATTAAATCACCTACTTTCTATTCAAATTATTTATTGACAAAATTTATTAATGAATCCATAATAGATTTTATATATTATGGGAGTGGACGGATATGAGTTTAGTTATTGCTGCTATTTCAAAAGATAATGATATTATTGTTTGTGGAGAGGGTAGATCTATAAATCCGATAACTAATAATATTCTTGCAGAAAATACAAGAAAAGTTTTTAAATTTAATGATTCTTTAATTGTTGCTTTCGCAGGTCACGATACAAAAATAACCCCATTAAGAGTGCATATGAATTTAATTCATATTGACTACAGTAAATGGGATGTTGAAAGTCTTTACGAAGAAGCTTTAAAATACGAAAAAGAAAATTATAAAAATGAAAAGGGTGACTTGCATTTTTTAGCTGCAGGCTATGACAATAACAATAATTCACATTTATATGTTATTGGAGCTAGCGAAACAGCAATTGGTAGTTATGACTATTCCAAAGAAAGAACTGTTTCTATAGGAGATTTAGATTGTATACTAAACTTCGACAAAGACAATGACAATATTGAAACAATTGAATTAAAAATTGCAAAAACGATTAAAGAAATGGCTAAAACAGATCCAACAATTAATAGTATTATTACTGCAAACGAAAATATATCACCTACCATTTAATATTAAAATCAGGTGTTCTTTTTGTAAGTTCAATAATACATTTGTGCTGATATGCTGTTGGAACTAAAAAATTTTCAACAAGCTCTTTCACATTATTAGGAGGAACGCAATATTCTCCATATGATTGTCCAGAGCTACCTGTTTTATTTTTTATTTTTATTTCATGTGAATCAATGAATAATTCACAATCAAAAAATTTTACATGCATATATACACCTCATTTTTATTTTATAAATTTAGTTAAATGATTATTCTATTTCCAATTTTTATACTACATATTAAAAGAAGTGCGATGTAATACGAATAGTAGTATAAATACAAATATTAACACAATTATATATTACAGCCCAAATAATCCACCTGGATGTCCACAAAAATGATGTTTGCCTTTTATAAAAAGCCAATCAAAATATTCTTTTACATCTTGTGGAGAAAGTGATATTTTACTATAAAAGTTACTTATTTCTTCTCCGTTATAATATTCTGTAATTTTATAATTACTTATTAAAAAAATATGATTAAATATTTTTATTTCCATAATTACCTCTTTTTTAAAAAAAATTTATAAAAAAGAAGAGCGCAGGTATGACGCTACGCTCTTCTGAAAATTTAATTGACTTTTTCATAGTTATGCCACATAATGGAAAAGACAGATTCCAACATTTTAATTAGGCTAGATTGAGATGGTTAGGCGGTTGAGCTACATCAGGATAGTGATGTCCTGTTTATCTTATAAAAATCTCTGAGGATTTATCCATTGAGAAATTTGCAATGGAAGGAGATGAAGAATGTAGTTCTATGCAAGATTTTATAATAAACGTAGCCAATAAAGTTGTTGCAACTATTATTGGTCATTATCTTATCGTTTTATTTGAAAAATTGCACAAAAATAACCGCCAAGGTCAATAGCGGTTATCTTTGTGTTTAATTGAAAAATATTAGCCATATACATATCGCAATTTATTGGCTCAACCGTCTAACGGAATCTGTCTTTTTCTATGCTCACTATCATAACTAATAAATGTGAAAAAACTGTGAACATTCTATTACTTTTACCTCAAAAATGGTTGATTATCAATGAGTTATCAATAATTACTTCCATTTTTGAGGTATTTTTTTATCTGAGACTTCTAATATCTCTTGCAATCTTCTTGTTGTTTGCCTGTATTTTTTGATCTAGGTGCGCATCAAGTTTCTTGTAAAGAGATTCTATATCGTCAACACCATCCACATAGAAGTTACTAATATAAGTATTTCCACCCATATTCTGAATGTTATACATACATTCTTCCATTGTTTTTACCATTCCAGAGAAATCAGGCATATTATTTTTTGTAGCTAATCCGGCATTTTCAAGCAAGCTCTTAGTCAGATCAGCATTATATACTTTGTCTCCCTGGTTCAGGAATGTAAGAACGCCATATTTCGGAGAATATACAGATTCCATACCATTCTCATTAACATTATACACTCCATCTTTCGGAACATAGTCAGTTCCAGAAGCGTAGCCTTTAATATCAGTAAGTCCGGACTGTGCGATCTCAGTATCAGAAATACCGTAATGTTTCAATATAGAAGAGATTGCATTAATAGTACCAGAAGTGGTCAATCCTGCATTTTTAACAGCATCATTAATGGCATTTGTCATCTCTTCCATATTAGAACTGATTTTATTGATCCACTCGTCCATATCTTCGCTTAAATCGGTGGACAGCTTATCAAGAGCATCAGACTGCATACTGTAAGCATGGTCTGTTATAGTATCTTTCAAAGCATCCTGCGCATCAGATAACTGCTCTTGTAATTGTGCCCTACGTGCTTTGTCTTCAGCATTAGTAGAACCATTTAAAGCAGCCATCTGGCGTTCCAATATCTGAATATCCTTGGTCTTATTTTTCAAGGTTTTATCATAATCGTAGTAATTTTTCTTTGCAGAAAGTGCTTCTTTACGCTTATCAATAACCTTGTCGAGTACATCAAGCTCAGCCTGTGCCTGAGTTTTTATCAGGTCAAGCATGGAACTTCTGGAAGAATTGATATTAGCTGTGGTGTTTTTAATATTATCATCCACCGTTTTAAGTTTCTGATTATACTCGTCCTTGCCAAACTTGTCAGCTTTGTAATCATTGATGATCTGTTGACGTTCCTTAATATAGGTTTTCAGATTCTCAGTGGATGCCTGGATATCATCTACATCAAGGGTAAGAGCGAGTGCGCCAGATTCTGTGAGCAATCCGGTGTTTTTATCCACCTTCATATCATCAGAAATAATGGCTTTCAGTCCGTCCAGTTTATCACGGAATTTATCCACTTTCTCAACAGCTCTCTCAAACTGCTCTGCATAGTAGACACCAATCTGTTGCTGTTTCAGCTGTTCAATCTGGGTATTGTAATCATACGCTGCATTCTGAGCTTCACGAAGTTGAGTGGCAAGGTCATACCATTCATCAGAACCTCTTTTGATGACACCAGATTTTACACCAGCATCCAACTGTTCCTTCAGCTTCTTAGCCTGTTCGTCAGCAATGGTCTGTTCTCTCTGTGTATACTTAATCTTCTTGGTATAGTCGGAAGATTTTTCGAAATCACCATGGGCCTGTGATAAATCACTATCCTTACTGTTGATTTCAGTAATCTGTTTCTGATAATTCAGTCTTGCATCATAGTAATTTTTCACATTGTCAAATTTGGTCTTAACTGCGTCAACTGTTGCCTGTGCAGCTTCTATCTCAGCGGAAGTAAGGTTTTCCTCTGCTGTTTTCAGGGCATTCGTAGCAGTAGTGACATCCTGCTTTTCTTTGACTGTGTTTGCCAGAGCATTGTTATACTCATTGATAATTCGGATCTGGTCAATATCTGTAACTCCATCCAGGCTGATTTCCTTGCCAGATTTCATTACCTTTTTCTGGTCTTCCGTCAATCTGAAATCATTACCATAATATTTTTGTACTTCAGCTAACCGCTTGTCGCTGTTAGCTTTCTGCTTATTAATGGCAATTAGGTTTTTATTGGCTTCCTCAACGGCAGTTTTTCTGGCATTTTTCTCCTGTTTTTTCAGGGCAACTTCCTGATCCACGATGGAATTCATGTAAGAAAGTTCATCCTTGGAATTGTAATTCTTCAAGGCATTTTTCACATTCGTATTCATGGACTGGTAAATTGCATTGGAATCCGCATAAGGTTTCTTAGCCGCAGTTACGGAAGCCTTGGTAGAAGTCACTTTCTTCGCTGCTTTTGCCTGTGCATCTAAAGCTTTATTATATGCAACTGCCCTTTTCTTCTTAGAACCAGTCAAATTAGAAGTATCTATTTTCTGTCCAGCATTTACCTGGGCTTTCTCCGTTGCTGTTAATTTGGTCTTTTTCAGAGCAGAAGCAGTGGACTTTACAGTCTTATCAGCCTTAGTCTTAGCTGTAGTCGCCTTTTTATTGGCATTCTGAGCATCTGTCAATACCTTCCTATCAGCATCCCTGGCAGCCTTTACTTTAGCAAGATCGTCCTTCATGGTCTTGGCAAGAGCGGCCTGAGTAGAACCACCGGACTGAGCGGCAGTAACTCTACTGGACACGGCTGTTAAACCGTTATAACCAGCTGTCAGACCTTCAATCTTTTTCTCAGCTTTCTCTGTTGGCATGTTCGCCCACTGTTCGAAAAGTTCCTGTTGTTCATTGCGAAGCTCCACAATAGCCTGTTGGCAATCCTGTGCCTTGTCATACCAGGTTTTATACTGTTCAATGGCTTCAGCGAGAGCCTTATTCTGATCGGTAGAGGTGTCCATATCTTCAATATTATATTCACCTCTCTGGACAAGCTGCTGATAGATTTCTGGAATGCTGACTTTGATCTCATCCCCATCACTATTGTAATAGGAATAACTCTGAGCCACGGCATTTGCTTTTTGCATATAAGCAACATGACCATTTGTATTCGCCTGAATCTGAGAATACATGGTATTAATCTGCTTTTTAAGTAATGAAGTCTTCATTGCAGAAGATACATAGTCGGTGATTTTATCTGCAACTTCTTTTACCCTGTTAGACCAATAGGTAAGATTACGGTCTACCCAGTCCCAGGCTTTTGAAGATTTCTTGATTTTCTCTGTATTATCGTCAGTGGCTGTGGTGTTCTTGTTAGTAGCTGCTGTATTGGCTTTTATAGATGAGGTTGAAGAGGTGGAGGAGTTGGCTCCAACTTGAGTTGTATCCTTATTCCATCGCGTTCCAATATAAGTACCAGCATCAAAAGCATTTAATCCATTGCGAACAGATCCATTAGCATATGCTGTACGTCCACGACCTCCACCGGAAGTGACACGCCCTGATTTAATTAGTTCAGATGTCTGTCTTGCGTTAAAGACAATATCCCCTTTTTTCAGATTCTCAAAATGAGCACCACCAGGGATAATCATCCATCTACCATCTCTTACGATAGACTCTGCATTCTTACCTTCTTCGTTGACTAAAGCATATTCGTCATGAGATAACGCAACATCTCCATCAGCATGAGCTGGTCTATAATTTAATACATTATAAGCAGTTCCGTCAGCATGAGCGATGTGAACAGCAGTACCAGTAGCTTTGGTTGTTGCATTTTTGGGTGCAGAGCTTGCCGTTCCGCTGACATGAGTTGTTACACTTGCAATAACATTTATCCTGTGCGGTTTTTGAAGCTCATTATTGATTGCGCTTGCCATAGAACTAACATCTGCACCAACCTTAATAGTACCTTTCATACCATTAATCATTTGAGTTGCAGAAACACCTTTTCTAATGGCAGGATCATTATCTCCCTCAATTTTCATCTGAGGTTTACGTTTTCGAATATCACTTACAGCATTATCTACCGCTGTTTTCGCCTCATTGGTATTAGCCTTTACTGTGATTGTAGCGGTGGTATTTGAAGTCTGATTTTTATCAAGTAATTGATTAAACTGGGTTTCGTCAAGCTGGACAGTCATTGAGATATCCTTGCCGTTATTCTGCATCGCTTCTTTTGCAGATTCATTAAGCTTATCAAGATCGTCCTGCCCAGTTACTGTAATACCAAATTCTTTCTTTATTGTTTTAGCAGTTTCATCAGAAAACTCTCCATTTGAAAGATCATATAATCTATCAAGGTCTCCATTATTTTCAACAACCGCCTGAACCCTAAGATCAACACTACGATTAGATAACGTATCAATTACGGAATTTACTTGCTCTGCATATGATGTATATCCTTGCCTAGCAAGTTCCGAAGACGCCTTTTGCAACTCTTCAATTTTTGCATCAATGTCGTCTGCAGACATTTCATCAATATTGAAATCCAGATCTATTTTAATTCCGGTTTCTTGTTCTATGTCAGATATACTTTCTTTTACGGTATCAATTTGCTGCTGAAGTGTCTGTAAGTCAACTTTTGGATCAACTTTTAATTGTCCCATATCAGAAAGAACACTGATAAGTTCTGCTGCTTGCTCTTTTGATAATCCAAACTCAGATATAAGTGAATCAAGTGCACGTTCTGCATTTCCAAGGTCCCCCTCAGAGTAGATACCATCAAATAAATCAATATCACGTAACTGTGATTCGCTAAATTGACTTAATATTTCAAGACTCTGCTCAAGTGATTTATTACCTTCGGCATTAGCTTTCTGAATTGTATCAACAACTGACTTATAGTTATGAAGAGAGTCTGCACTTGAAAATCCTCGTCCAGATGTTGGATCTTCTATGGTACCTTTAGACTCCACATCGGTATTAATACTATTTAATACATAGCCTTTTTCCTTCAGCATCTGGTCACGAGCAAGAGTAAGCTTGTTTGCTAATTCGGTATTACCATCTGCAATAGCTTGATCAATATCCTTCTGTAAATCAAGTACAGCTTTCTTTGCTTCTTCCAAATTTTTAGCTTCATAGTGAGCGGCCTTTTCTGGAAGTTCTTCCATTCCAACATTAGTACTATCAATACGAGCTTCGAGTTCTGCAATTGCATCTTCATACGCTTTGATAGCAGTGGTATTACCTGCTAAGTCTGGATTTGCTTTAATTTGTGCAAGCTTTACCTTTTTATCAGCAAGCTCTGTATACAAATCTGAGAGATGTTCCTGACCTTCTGCTTCAGTAGTGAAAAAGTCATTTGTTGCACCGTAATCCTCAAGCTTACCGAACATTGACATGAATGGCTCAAATCCGATACCAAGAAGATCGGCAGCTCTACGCATTTCATCGAGGTTGTTTCCGATAGAAGTAGTCCAATGCTCACCATCTTTTTCAGCCAGATTTAATGCCTGTAGATCTTTTAAGAAATTTTCACATCCCTGAGAGCTATCTTTAAAATAGCGCTCAAACTTTGCAATATTTTCACCAAAGTTTACTGCATCTTCGGCGCCAGTAGGAGATATAAGCGCCGCAAAAGATTTAAAGGCTGTCGTTCCAGTCAAACCCTTTTGCCAATTTTCTTTTGCAGTTTTATATAGACTCATTATATCATCATACATTACGCCACTATTGGTTTCATCCTGGGCATCTTTGACTCTTTCGTAGTCTGGAGTCTTGAATTTCATATTTGAAATCTGCGCATATGCATTTTCAATATCATGAGCACCATTGATTACATCCTGTACATATGCTTTTAAAGCACTTGCTTCCTGATGCTTACCAGCCAATTCTAATGCATTAATCTTATCAGAAAACTGAGATAACACATTATTATCCATAGAAGTCATCAAGTTATCAACAGCAGAAGAGAGTGATTCTGTACTGCTTGCATATTTTGCAAGCTTTGGAAATTTATCAAGAAATGTTTTTCTGTTAGCACCAGTCATTAGACCGTTTTTGATCTGTTTCTGAGCGGTATAGAGTTCTTGATATTTTTCCGTGTAATCGGAAAGTTCGGATGAAAGATTTTCATCATTGATTACTGTTTCAGCGGTTGGAAGGTAAGATGTGTAAGCAGCACGAATTGCTTCAATACCACCTTTTACAACGGTAGGATCAAGAACTGCTTTATAAAAAGCACCTCGTCCTGTTCCAGTTTTTAATTCTGCGGAAAAAGCATTTAGGTACTCATTTGCTGATTTTTTACCACGTTTTGCTAAAATATAAGCATTTCCTTCATCTTCTGTATAAGCACTCTTAATCAAATCACTAATAGAACCTTCATCAATGTCAGACAGATCAGCTGATTTTATAATAGAGTCCTTTAATGTTTTTGCTTTTGCGATTTCTTCAGCAGACGCACCATCCATAGAATCATCAATTTTCTTCAGAGTAGTTTTTAATTTGCTTGCCTGAAGTTTTGCAATTGCTTCCTGAAGATTGTCTGTCTCATCTGCTAATGCAGGAAACTGCTGGATAAGATCAGTAAGATCAGTGTCTTTGAATTCTCCTGTTCTAAGTTTTAAAAGTACATCAGACAGAGAAGAGATGTCGGACTGAAGAGAATCAACAGAAGTAGAAACTTCAGATTCAGAATCACTTAGAACGGATGCGAGAGTAGGACCGTCACCTAAATCGGTTGTCGCAGCTTTTGCTTTTTTAACTAAATCAATAAAAGTTTCCCAACCTTTTGAAATATCAATACCTTGATCTACATAATCTGCGTATTCTTTTAAAGAATCAATAGGCAAGCTTTCTATATAACTCGTTGCATCTGGAAATATTTTTTCAAGGCGATCAGCATTGTTTTCAGCCTCTTTCATTTTTGCTGAGATACCAGTAATTTCCATAATAGTATTTTGTAAATCTGTATCAGGTGTTACATCTTTTATAGATTCCAAAATACTATTTTTATAATTATCCAATGATAATTTTGAACCATTTAAAGATAATACCTTATCAAATGCCTTTTGAGCATCTTCAGTCCCAAGAGAATCAAATACTTTTGTAAACATTTGATAATAAAAATCTTTTGTACTGCCATATTCTTCGTTAATATCTATATTAGACAGATCCATAGTATTAAGAATATAATCATTAATTGCGTTCTGCACATCAGATCCCAAATCTAGGAATTCTGGATCTGTATTGACATAATTCTTGATAGTATTTGCTGTTTGATTATAATAATCTTTTATTTCTCCATCTAATTTTCCGATATTATTTCCACTGTCACTTATATCTTTTCCAAGTTCATTTAATCTGTCAGACATCAACTGTCCAAGGTACTTGTGGTAATATGAATTAAATTCATCCATATCTTCCTGAGTCCAATTTTCAATATTTTCCAATATTGCATAACCTGGACTAGAAAAATCAATATTAATTTCTTTCTCTTTTTTTAATTTTTCTGCAGCAAATGAATCTTGGATAGATGTTAACGAATCGTCTAATAATGAGATGCCTTTATTGTTTGAACTATTGCCAAATATGCTTCCTTCAAATAATTTTGGTGATGAATCCGTAATGGGCGCTGTAAATGCATCGCCCAATGCCTTTTTGCTATTTTCAACTTCTTCTGCACTGACTTGTATATGTTTATTATATTGATCAACAGCATATTCCAATGCCTCTTGTTGCTCTGTGGTCATTTGTATGTCAACAGAAGTAACATTTGTATCATTTTCGTCAAAAAGTCCTTGATTACTTATAAAACCATCTGTAGATTGAACAGCTGGAGTATTCATCATATTGTTGATATACTCTTGTGACTTCTTAAGATCTGTCTGATAACTATCATAGTTATCTCTTTTTGTTCTTGCTTCTTCAGCACTTTCTCTATTTCCGTCATAAACAGCCTGTAAATTATCTCCAATATCTACATGAGCAGCGAGTACACTTGAACGGTACATCTCATTAATCTGTTTTGCAGATTTTTCAGCATTATCTCCAAGTCTTAAAATTGCATTTCCTTGATTATCAGTAGATGCAGTGAGAGATGGGAATATAGATGCAAGCTGATTACTTATATCAAGATATTCCTGATAATTATCTGTAGACAAAGAAATATTTTCATTCGTGGACGAATCGACACCTTTATGAAGTTCAGAATACTTTTTTGCTAGAGAATCAAGTTTTTCTTCAGTAGTAGAAATTTCTTTATTGGTGGAATCAGAATATTTTGAAGATAGATCTGATATAGATTTCTGTTGTTCCTGAATACTACTAACAGTGTTATCAATAGATTCTTTAGCTTCTCGTCCAGCTTTAATAATGTTCTCATTATAATGATATAGATAATCAATACCTTCAAATACTTTACCAATGGCCCATGCAGCTGCTGCGGCTGCGACCATACTTCCTAGAGTAGCTACAAATGATTTAACTGCAATACCAGCTGTTTTTGTAGCTGCCTGAAATTTAGTCATTCCTTGAAGCGTAGTAGACTGTGCATCCGCTAAATTGGCTTCTGTGACACTCAAAAGTCCTTTTGCTTCTATAAGGTCATAAATTCCCTGTTTTTGATCTGCATATTGATCAACTAATTGTCTTGCATATGCAATATCTTTTTCACTATTACCAGATAATTGCTCATCAGAAAATGCTTCTTTAAACCTTTTAAAGAAATCGTTATCTTTGTCAGTTAATACATAATTCTTTTTTATGTCTTGCCTTTTTGTGAAAAAGTCTATAATATTCTGTTTAGCATCAGACAAATTTTTTGAATTATTAAATGTCCCATTCTCTTTATCGTAGTTAAAGATCATTGTTTTTATTTAAATATAGTAGTATACTTGCATTATAAAACTATATAAATTTATGGAGATTAATAATATGAAAATTTTTTATTGCAAAACTTGTATGGCTAAAAATAAAAATAGACTTACAGATGCAAAATCTTATGAAAGTTCATTGCTTTATGAGCCAAATGTATCTTATAAAAGCATAAATGATTATAAAGGTATACTCTTTGAAGACAAGGCGTTGTCAGCAGAATGCCCTATATGCAAAACAAAAATGTTAGATTCTAATATAGATAATTTAAAAGAATTCTACCGTATTACAGAATTCGGTAACTACAGCGCTGATTTTCTATTAGCTATGATTGACCTTAAAAAGAATGATATTATTAAATATACAAACCAGATGAATATTATCAATGCTAAAGCCGAAGATGAATCTCAAAAGAGGTATAACGAGTACTTGGCACAGCAAAGAGCAGAAGAAGAAGCTAAAAATACTCGTCACTGCCCAAAATGTGGCTGTGCTAACTTTACACCAGTCCGCAAAAAGTATGGTTTATTCATGGGATTCGCAACTAACAAAGTTGAATTAGTATGTAACAATTGTGGATATAGGATGAAAGCTGAGAATTAAATATGAGATTGTGGAGCATTTATATCAGTTTTTACAATCGCCGCTCGAAGCTCTTGTGATAACTTTTTAATTGCTTCATCTTTATAAATTTGTGCAAGAGCATCAGTAGCGATTTGCTGTATTTGATCAGATACACGCTCTTTTGGAACATACCTGGTTTGGAAATCTTTTTGTCCTTGCTCCGGAATATCGACAAAATTTTCATAAAAATTTCCATTCCAAATATAATTTTCTACATATTCACCATTTTCATTATTACGACCAAAACGAAGTGGCCAACCCATAATAATATGAAAAATTGTTTCCATATCATCATAACTATGCATGTCATTGTCGCAAAGTATACGAATTATTTTATTAGCTAAATTTTTATATGAAATAAATTGTTTTTTGTTTTTAGTCATAATTTTTATTTCCTTTCTATCATAAAACTTGGAGGTATATCAATGGAATTAAAAGAAGAAGCAGTAAGAGCTGTGTTAATGTCAATTAAAAATTGCACAAAGGAAAGTAATGATGGAATAATAAAACCATTTAATTATACTTCTGCTATAGAGAAAATAGAAGAGAGTAAAGACTATTCTAAAGCTGAATTATATTATGCATTTGAACTACTTTATAAAGAAAAAATGTATTTAAATATTATTGGCAACCCATCTTATGATCATAACGGCAATTTAAATTGTTTAAAATTAAGAGGTCTTACTATAAGTGGACACGAATTATGTAAAAGTCTTGAAAATCCTAGTGTTTTTCAGGTAGTTAAAGAGAAAGCAAAGAAAGCAGGAGGATTTGGAATTAAAACTATTGCATCAACTTGCACGGCTGTTGCAACTGCATTGATGAACGATCCAAACTCAATAAATAATCTTGTTGAAGGCGTAAAGAATATTACTGAAATGGTTAATAAATAGACATATACCTGATTACATTTACTGCCGAATACAATAAATTGATAGAAATTCAAAATCAACGAAAAGCTGAAAATTTAGCACGTCAAGCTGAAATTGAGAGAAAGCAGAACACCGTTCATTGCCCCAAATGTGGATCAACACAGGTAGGTGTTACCAATCGTGGTTATTCATTACTTTCTGGCTTCATTGGTTCTGGATCAGCTAGGAATGTATGTCAGAATTGCGGCTATAAATGGAAGCCTGGAAAGTAATTTATAACCTTTCCATACGTTTGTCATATTCATCAAATATTTCTTTGATGTTTTTTTCGAATGCACAAAGATTTTCGTACTTAGAATGATTGAAAATTCTATAGTATGCTTTTTGTGCCTGTAAAATAAAATTTTTCTTTTTCATATTTAAAGAAAGTAGTAATATATCTATTTTCAAGTTTAATAATGAATGTTGTTTTATTTGCTTTTTCATAAAATATCCTTTCTAGGAGTGTAACTATGAACACTAATTATATTGAAAAAATTCGTGATGAATACATTGAAAAATATTACTCTATACCTATAATTCAAAAGTATATAGAAATTATAGATATAGATAATATGGAAATCGCTGGTTATTTTAATGCTGACGAACTATATAAAAAGGAATATAATTTTTATATTAACACCAAAATAGTAGAAGAGTCCAATTATAATAAAGCAATATTATTCCATGAATTTACACATGTTTACGATTCTACTCAACTATTAGATTATGAATATGATAAATATCGCTATATAATGCAAAGTTATTCTGAGGTTCACGCAGCAGAAATAGAAATGGATATATTAACTACAATTGAAAAATTTCCAATTGAATTTCTCATGAATCAATATTTAAATGATTTAGTATGTGAATTTACGTTACCTGATGGTCCATTCATAAAAGGACGTTCTACCGGTTTCAATTATAGGCTATTATATTATCTGATTGGTTACATAAAAACTCTAAAGCATAATAATATTAATTGTGAATATTCGTTTAAACGAGTTCCAGATCCATTTAGAGGACAGTTTGAAGAAATATCAGATTATTATTTAAACAATGACGAATACGATAACGAAATAATATTCGCACATCAATATAAGCTTGATGAAACCATTAGACAGACAAAATATAATCATCAGATGAAATTTTTTAATGACTCAAAATAACTAGGTTCGTTATCCTAAGTGCGGCTCCACTCAGATCACCACAGGACAACGTGGGTACAGTTTTCTTACAGGTTTTCTAGGCTCCAACAAGACTGTAAATCGTTGTGTAAACTGCGGATATAGCTGGAAGCCAAGAAGATAGGAGATTAAAAGAACAGGAGATTAATTCTCCTGTTCTGCCTTCTCATCCATACGGTTTATTAATTTCTTGAATTTATGCCATAAACATGGCTTTGCACTTTTAGTATAAGTTACTTCAATACGATTAAATGATGTTACTGATACAACCACATATTCATTATTATTTTTTGAATAATCTACGATAACATCACCGTTTAAATCAACTATTTGGTACTGACTTAAAATAATTTTAGGATCACTTGTTTTATCTTCATAATTATCAACACAACCGAGATAAGTAATATCCGGATCATCGGTAAATACTCTAAGCCATGTACCAGTTTTTATCACACTTTGCCATATATTATCTCTAGTATCTCTATTTAGATGTAAATCTCTTAGAATTTCATTATATGATTCAGAATATACAATACTTCCGCAAACAAACCCTAATATAAATGATAAAATAGTGTATGATATTAAAGGATTATATTTTATAAGACTTAAAAGCTTAATTTTTGATAAAAACTCGTAAAAATTAATAAGTAAATAATTAATAATAATACTTTGAACTAATGTATACTTTGTGGTTTGAAAATCTTTATGCGTTATCCATCTATATATAAATATAAAAATATATCCATACATAATATTACCAATTAATTGTGGCAATTGATTAATTAAATCTGTAACCCATGTAATAGCAATCATCCTTTCTCCTTACTTATTAAATTTTTATTAATGTTTTTTCCTTTTAGAAGAAGTCTTCTGTTTATTCTTTTTAGGCTTAATTGGAGCTTTGACTGGTGGTTTGTCCGAAGTTTTTACAGAAGGACAATTTGCTTCAATTTTCACCTTAGCTTTCTTTTCTATAGCACTATTAGAATTTAATACAGATTGTTCTTTTATTAATTTAATTGCTTCTTCAGTACTTAATCGTCTATACAGTTTATTTTTTCTTGTCTGTATATAAGGATGTTTCTTATCAATTTTTTTCTTTGGACGCAAGTTCAGATATACCTCCGTTTAATTTTGAAATATTATACCATAATAAACCAAAATACTAAAGTCTGAACTTATGTTCAACTTCCACGTTTGCAAGCCGTGGTGAGTTTGTGCAGTGATTTGCTTTTCAGGCAATAGGAGAGAGGTCCTACTGTTCGATCCATTCAAAGCTACCTGGGCTTTCCCCAGTTGGACTGTATATTATACTATGTGCTGTTTCGCCGCACATAATACGCCTTGTCAGTCTCTCGCACGATAACGTAAAACTACACTTTTACTGTATATAAACACATATGTTCTGGATTTACAAAAGTAGACAATTATACTACAATCAATGTCAGATATACTTGCGATTACAGGTCTACATTGTTATCCGTTGCACGGCAGTATATCTGACTATCGTCATGTAGTATTGAATCAATGGTACGCAACTTGTACCAGAAATGAGATTATCAAATGAAAAACAAATTCAATTTACAAATCATGGGGTTCTCCCAAATCACAATCTCTTTCTTAATACATTCCGTACAGGAAGGAGGTGAGATATGGATGAAACACTATGTAAATTTGTTTTGAATCTCGTAGTACTTTTGATTATTGGAATTTTTGTTATAAAAGTTCCACTAAAAAATATCAAAAGCTTTGACATTGATTTTAAACTCGGTAATGGCTTTAAATTAAATGCCAAATTCTACGAGAAGAAAAACAAAAATAATAAATAGATATTCTGTTAATCATTAGATATTTCTCCTTTTAATCATAAAGAGAGTGGAGAGTTGTTAGTAGCAACTTTCTGCTCTCTATTTCTTTCTTCCTGCTATAATTGCGTTTTATTCGTGAATTTTATCATCCACTTTTGTAAATGCAAAAATATGTGTTTATATGTTAACGTGTCGGAACTACCATCTTCAATATATCCCCTTATGCACACATATAAAATGCGCCTTTTATTTCAGCACTTGGGTACCATATAAATGGCTTACGGCTTCTTCCGATATTCGGCTTTATAGCTTATAGCTAAAGGTCTGTCAATAGATGTCGAATCATCATCTTGAACAAGCTCTATACAAATAGCTGCGATTATAACTATTGCATAAAACATGGGCATCTTAACTACGATAAATTGAAACGAGCGTTAAGCTGTTTACCCAGACCTGCTTGTGAAAGTTTAAGTCCTGTAAAACCACCAATTGCTGTTGAAATCAATGGAAGTTTGTCCAGTATTTGAGTTACGATGTTCAGGAATGCGGTTGCTGTATCTATTACACCCTTGAACATATCTGAGTTAATTGTTACTGTTGCAAGTTCTTGTAGCTGTGTTTGGAGCTGAGTGATATGCGCTTCTAATGAAGATAAATACGTCTCATTCTCACGATCAGCCGAACCTTTTGCATTTTTTGACGCCTCAATTGCATCTCTTAATACATCTGGCGACTGTAATATACTGGCCGCAGTATTTGCGCGGTTTTTTCCTGAAATCGTTTCAAGCAAAAGGTTTATATTGTTACTTTTTGTCTTCTTATCGGTCTCTTCGATCTCGCTATAGATATCAGCTATATCCTGCAATACGGCCGCAGTTGAACGATAATTTCCGTTCTTATCAAGAAGATCTACACCTTTATATCCATTAGACGCAACTTTTGTTGCATTCATAATTGTTTCACGAAGTTTTGATACTGTGGTAATTACACCATCTGTGTCTTCGTTAAGCTCAGATAGCTCTTGCTTGGCTTGGCTTGTTCCAGTCAATCTAAGAGAAATAACACGCATAGCTGCGCCTACGGACTCTGGGTCCTGAACGACCTGGTTGCCTGCCGTAATTAATCCTATACTTTCATCTATATCATTACCTGCTGTTTTAAGAGCAGATGCTGATCTTTGTAATGCTGATGCTAAACCATCGGTGGAGATGGAAAAATTATTCAAACTGTTACTTTCGAGACAAGCTCTACTGACCACACAAAATTAGTATGGCGCATAGGCATTTCTGCCTATGTCTCACGCTTTATTATAAATTGGGATTATAACGTGACGATTATACTTAAAAGCATAAAAGAACCTTTCGGCTGATCGGACTGGATCTTCATCCTATAAAATAGGAGAGTAGCGAAACCCTATTTGTTGTCCAAATAGAATATTACGGTCTCTACGGATATATGTAATTAATTATTTTATAATATTTATATATTCTTTTCTATTTAAATCTTGGTATGGGGTAATTATATTAGAATTTAGAGAAAGATTAGATTCTACAATACTATAATTAAAAGAATGATAGTTATTTAATATACCATTGCAATTTATATATTCTTGAATCAATTTTTTACATAATTCTTCGTTTTTATTTATGTCAGTTTCCCACAAATATAATATTTTTATATCATATTTATTTGTAATATATGATTTCTTTTGTTTATCTTTTATAATTGTTCTATCCTGTATTAAGTTCAAAATATACTTATTTTCATTGTATCTTATTGGATTACCATGCCAATAGTCGCCCATAACTTCTATTATTAAATTGAAATCAGTTAAATAATTATCTGCAGCATAATATTCGAATATTTTTTCTCGCTCATAGTTAATATTTAATTCATCTAATATAGAATTTATTTTTAACTGAATTTTAGAATTCCTTTTATTTGAACGAGCACTATTTTTAGCAATTCTAAGACGTATTTTTTCTTTTTGCTCTGGTGTAAACTTTTTATTAAACATGGGAGATTTTTCTTGAACATAATGTTTAGATTTGAATTCATAATAACATTGTCTGGAACAATAATTAAAATTTTCCCCAAATGAATTGACTTTATTATAATTGGATGGAATAATTGCAATGGGTTTCCCACAATTAGTGCAAAATGTATTTATTCTATTATAAAACTGACTTTCCTCGCCATGATTCAATTTGTTTGGTTTATCTTTATAATAACACTCATTAGAACAATACGAATGGCTATTTACTAAATAAACACTTGGGAAATCTTCAATTTCTTTCCCACAATATTCACAATTTGTTTTTACCAAGATTTTTCTACTATGATTTCCTAATTGCTGAACCATTTTACAAATGTCTTTTAAAGATCTGCTCTTATACATATTTTGTAAACTATTTAAATAAGGATCATCTGTTGTTAATAAAAAAGATAATGCAGTTTTTATATCTTCCTCAATCCATCCATTAATATTAGGAACAATATTTTTATGACGTTTTAACCAATCACAATAAGCACATGTCCCATTATTTCCATTCTCTTTTAAATTTCTAATTCTAATAAATCTTTTTTCTAAATTTCTTCCACATACATCACAATGAACGATATGATCTAGTGGAATACTATCATATTTTTCTTTACTTCGCATAAAACCTCTTAAATTAATTACATATCTTTCCACGGTCTTGGCTTTCCCATAAGCTATTAACCGTTATAGCTACTTACAGGGAATATAAAAATTCCCCACATGTTACCATGTGTTTAGGCACAATCATTTCACCTACCTGATTAACCTTGTCCACCAAATCTGACTCTGCTACTTCGCTATACGCTGCTTTCATGGAAATTAAAGCAGAAGTTGCATCATCAATATTATCAAACTCTGATACATTTAATAATTTATTAGCATTTACAGATGACTGTTTGGCATCCGAGAATGATTCTCCTAGCCTTTGAAAGTCTGCGGTACTATTCTGGATCTGTAGAGCAGTAGTACCAACACTCTTAGCCATATCAAAGCTTTCCTTCTGGAATTCTTTTAGTTTACTGATCGGCTCATCTGACACTTTTCTCATTTCTGTAAGAGCAGTATCAAACTCTTTAACTACTTCTAAACCTTGCTTAAATGTATTCCAAACTTGATTCATTGCTTGGAAGGATGTTAAATATTGTGCAAGGTTTACCATTTTTGTTTTCCAACCTGAGAAGAATTTACTGATTCCACTTTCAACAGGTTTTACAGATTCACCAAGATTTTTTATCTGTCCATCTAATGTGTTTAACTGAACAGACAAAGTATGAGCTTCACCAGCGCTATCCTTAAAGGTACCTTTAAGTGAAGCAATTCCGTTCTTTGATGTATAACCACTAAAATCAATATTCTGCAATCCAGTGAATTCTCGCAGATAACTCTCCAATTCACCTTTTGCATCTGTTATGCTTACAGGATCAATAATCTTACCAACACTGCCAATTAAAGCTTTTAATCCATTAACTTTCTTCTCAAATTCCTCAATAGACATTTTGCCTTTTGCAACAGAGGCTGCCCATTTAGTAATATCCTTTTCTCCTGATGCAAATAAAGTATCAATACCAGATATTCCTTGCTTTACGTTTTGAAGTTCTTTTAAATCGTCATAAGCTTTTTGAATAGAAGAATCATATTTTTGAATATTATTCAAAACATCTGTTTTTTCCTTATCAAATTTGCCTTTGGCACTTTTTTCGGCATCAGTAGTTGCTGTCTTATTTTTAATTCTTTCTTCAACCGCTTTTCTGGCACTAATTGCATCATCGAAATTTTTAGTATTCTTAATATACTTATTTATAATCTGATCTTCAGCCTCAGTGTTGAGTAAATACTTTAAATCTCCAGTTAGTGATTTATCTGTTGTTGGTCTTATATTTGCTTCCTTGTTAACAGTCGTATTGTTAGCAGTTTTTTTATTTTTATTACTTCCAGTCGCTTTCGCAGCCTTATTTAAATCTTCCTTATTGCTTTTTAAAATATTTGCAAGATTCTGTAACTCATCTTTTTTTGCTAACATAGCATCAATTTGAGTCATTAATCCGGAAGTAACTTCTGATCCTAATGTTTCTTTAAGATTCTGAGCAGAAGTAGCAATTTCACTCATACTTGATTTAATTACATCAATAGATGCCAAGTCTAATAATGTAAACTGCTTTGAATTTCCTGAAACAATACTTTCTGCACCTTTACCAATATTGGTTAATGGCTTACCAGCACCATTAGCAGATTTCTGTAATTTATCAATCTCTTTTGTGACATTCTGAATATTTTTTCCTGCATTAACCAAGCCAGAAAAAATGTCACCATTAAATTTTACGTTATTAATTTTCTGTAAGGCTTTCGCTGTTTTTTCAAGTTCATCAGCAATATTTTTTAATTGGTCAACTCCATTATCATCAACCTCTATACCAGTTTTTATACTAAAATCTTCATTGATCATATAAACTCACTTCCTTTCTTACCATCTTAGATATCCTAAAAATGTGCTCCATGTAAGTTCCTGAATTGGATCTTTTTTCTCATTAATATATTTTCTCATAAGTGTATAAGCAGAAGTTGTTTTCGGTGCATGACTTCCCCATTCCGAAAAATTAAATCCTGTTCTCCAATATGGAGTCCCAGGAGATGGATGCGCAGGTGGTTCTCCGGTAATTGCTCCACCGTGATAACCTAATATAAACATATATTCGTAGATATAATCGTTACCTACCCTATGTCCACCTAATTCATCAGAACTTAAATGTACATTAACTTCTCCAGATAATGGTTTTACATCGTACACATTTAATAAAGATTCTGTTCTTTCATAGTAATCAGGATTGAACGCCATATACCAATCTTCAACTGCAAACCTACTTGCGCTTTCAATCTCAGGTGCAACCTTGGCTGGTATTTCGGAATTTGTTTTCTTTTCTGCAGTCTCAATACTATCAGCTAATTTTCTGAATTTTCTAGCTGCTTTATTGAGATCAGAGGCGTTAATTTTTAATGAAATCATATTTCAACTCCTATTCAAACTATAAAAAGCTCCATGACATTTGACAGCCATGGAGCCTAATTAAATGTTTATATTTTATTTGGAAGAAATCGCTTTAACAAAATTTACAATATCTTCTTTACTCATATCTTTCATTGCCTCTACAAATACTGGGGCGAGAGTAGTGCCGACTTCTTTTAGAACATCATTTATTCTTGTAACCTGACTCTGAATAAATGCCTTCGTACCATAATTATTTGTCATAAAATCCTGAGCGGTCATTTCCTCAATGGCAGTAAACTCAGCTACGTCTTCACCAATTGCTTTAATAAGCTCTACGGCAAGTCCCTTCATATTCAGAGAGTCATAATCTTCAGTCATAGTCTTATTGTCCATATGTACATACGTATAATTATTAATAATCGTGTATACATGTAGTACATGTCTAGCTGGAGAACTAACATTAATAATGTCTTTTTTCTCTATATCTTTCCAGTAAGCGTTTTCGATAATTTTCTCTGCAAGAGTCATTTTGGTATTGATTGGCATATACTCAATTTTCACCATGGATTTGATATAATCCTGTTTCTCCTGATCTGATTCTTTCTTAATATATGTATTAATAAATTCCTGTACGGTAATATCTTTCATATTCAACACCTATATTCAAACCTTTCTTTGTCCTTTAATCATAAACAGTAACTTTCCAATAGTTTCCATCGGATGTCCAAATTTCTATACAATCACCATAAGGGTTATATTTAATTCTACATACTTGCGGTGATTCACATATTTTCCAATAAACATCCGATGGAATTTTAAATTTACTTTTTGTTAATAGTTCGTTGATCTCATAAGAGTACATAATAATTTTCCAATATTTAATTTTTTATTTCAGAGTATTTTTCACATACACAATTTTTGATCTCCGGCTGAATTCTTCCTTCAATAGCCTTTCTTAGTAAACTACAATTTCTTGCGTAGCGCTTACATGTCTTACATTTATCTTCGAATTTTATCTTCTCATTATCACTATCAAATATTCCAATATATTTAGCAGGATAAATAGTAAGTTCAATTCTTGGATTATTTTTGTCGTAGTAAATTCTCTGAGGGCGGAAGAGTGCTACATTATCATCCTTCCATATTAACTGTGTTTCTGTGATTGTATCATCTAAGCATTTTTCATAGTTTGCGCAATCTTTATCAATTCTGTCAAAATAAAAAACAGCATCTATAAAAAAATGCTGTGTGTCATTTACCTCTCTGGTCCAATTCTGTTTTTTAACTTCATCCTCGATTATTTTCTTGAATGCTTTTTTATAATCCTTAGCTTCCTTAGTTTCATATACCATTGAAAGTGGTCTACCATTTTTCATTATGGTACGTACAGAAGTATAATGGTTAACTGATGGTGGCATAGGAGAGGTTAGGTATAATTTTTCTATCATCTATATTATTTAATTTGTCCAATAAACTGTTTTACTTTATCAAAACCAACCATAGCACCAACTCCACTTAAAATTCCAAGCAACATTGCACAAATAATATTGTTTGCATCAAAAGCAATGTTATACAACTGATAATATACTAATGTACCTACCGTTCCAATAATAATTGCGACAATAAAAGCAAGTAAATTGGAGGCATATTTCTTATTGGCTTCATCAAGTAATTTTTTAATTGCTTCAACTACAAGTCCTGTTGCAATACTATAAATTGCAAACAACATAATAAAAGTATTAGTATTCATTTTGTTCACCTCTTATCCGGCTGCCTTATTTTCTTCTTCATTGATTAATTGATTATCTGTCTGATATTGCAACTGAGCCATACGAGTTTCGTATACATAACCTGAGTCCGCGAGATTTTCTGCTTTAGCTTTATTATAATAAGAAATTACTGTTGGAATCAGTGCCGCTGGAATACCAATCAGTACATACATATAACTTGTATCACCTGTCACAACAACCATATGTTCTGAAAACCATAATATTTGCAGGCAAATCAGAAATACTACAAAAACAATCAATTTACTTGTATTAGGTTTCTTTAACTTAGGAAATCTACGTTTAGCTTCTCTAAGTTCTTTTTTCATTTCATATTGACGCTTTTTCTGTTGAATCTGCGCCAATTTTTTTTCGAATTCTTTTTCAGTTAAATATTTCATACTATCACCTATAATTCGTGATTTTTCCATTTTTCTCTAAGTCTTTTATGATCATTAATAAGAAATGCAAATACAAACCGTCCAGGATTTCTTCTTGAATCCAAAATAGCCTGAAGTTCTGCATTGCCTCTAAAAATGTAAGCATTGCTTTGGAGGGCATTTTCAAAGAATACACACTTCTCAGGATCATAAAACTTATTCATTACTTCGTTGTATTCTCTCATAGTTATTTTCCTTTTAATCATATAGAAAGCGAAAAAATGAGGTAAGAACAGTGATAAAATGCGAACAATGCGCATAGGTCTTTCTTACCTCCTTCAATTCACTGTTCAAAATTATTTGTTAGTAGTTTTATCAACTACTGGTTTTACTGTTGAAACTGGTTTAATCTTTACCATCTGTTTCTTTTTCTCGTCAGCCTTATCAAAAACTTTATCATTTTTAAGAACTGGCTCGATATTTTTAATTCCATCCACAACATTATCATAGTCAGTAATTTTATCATGAACTGTCTTTAATCCTTCATCAGAAGTCTGCATGATTTTATTAATATTTCCCTGAACTGATGGATTGAATGGAATATTATCAATATCCATTATAAGAAGCTTTTCTCTAGCTTCTTTCTGAGTAATTCTTTTCCCAAGCCAATCGCTGATAATATGATAAACATCTTGGCATTCTGATCTGTCAAAAAGTGTCCTCCATCTTGGCTGACGCTCGTATTCCCAACAATATGGACAATATTCATACACAGTTTCACACATCAAGCATTTTCTTTTTTTAGACATGGTATCATCCTTTCTTTTGATAAACTCCATGAACTATTTAGTCCATGGAGTTAAGAAAATATCAGTCTTCGTCTTCCTGAACGTCATCCTTTGGGAATACCATGTAAAACAGACGTTTCTTTCTATTACAGTAATCAGACTGAGCGTCACCCTTGTAATCGAATGTAGAATCATTCTTCATTGCAATTGTTGTCTCAGGAGACGGCTGGAAACTTGGGAAAACAATATATCCAAGACGAAGCACATCTTTTTCGCATGGATCATAATATAATCCAACGATGGTAAGACGCACTGTTTTCGGGAACTTATTTGCATGATTCTCAATAATGACAGTATCTTTACACTTATACTCGTATTTAACAAGCAGCTGTACGATTTCAGTATTACTCTTTACTCCTGTTGGGAAAGTGATTTTTTTTGTCTCAAGCTTAAATTTTGTACTTTCATCGGCTTCTGCATCAGACAGAGTAAATGATTTTCCTGTGCCACCATCTTTATAAATTGGTGTTACACTAACAGAACCAGTAACAGGTTCGTCCGGAAGATCAAAATCTACCTTACTTGGGTCTACTAGAATCATCTTTGGAGCTTCTGTTTCACCGGCTGTATCAACCATAATCTTTTTAGAGCCAGTTGTACCAGCATATGCACCAAGTACAAGATGAGTATTTGTCAGAGTTACAGCTGCAGCTTTAGCTGTATAAGATCTCTTAATAATGGCACCATCTTTATCTACAGAGTCTTTTGTATCTGCAGAGATATCAATAGAAACATCGCTAATGTCCGGAAGTCTGTAATAAACTTCACCAGTGTCTTTACTATCAGCGACAGCATGAAGGGCTGAGTCCCAAATTACACCATCAAGATTAAACATGTGTGTATCCTCCTTTAAAAATTTGTATAAAAAAAACAGACCTAAGTTTGGTCTGTACTACGTAACCAGTTAAATGATTCTTGCTTAATATTTTTTGTATCCATAAATCCACTGTAAGCTCCTTGCGTAAGAGCAATAGTAGAAGTATAGATTTGTGAACGCTTAACAGCATCCATAAATTCATATATTCCGCATTCTCTTAACTGATCTTTGCTATATTTAAAGCCAGGGTAAACAAGCATTGCAGATATTAGGTTTACTAACTGTGATTCATACGGCTTATTTGCCTGAGCTTTCATTTTATTTCGGTCTCTTTCAATGACCAATTTTTTTGCAGTTGATCCTTTTATAATCTTTGTCCCACTGTAAGTCATACCATTAATACGTCTTACATATGAAACCATGTGGTGATAAATAAATGAGTCAATTGCAAAATCAAGTTCTTTGTTATAAAGAATTGTTTCACCTGTTTCAGCTTTCTGACTTCGCTGAAACTTACTAAAATCTAAATCTCCAAATAAAATCCCTGTTTTCTCCGGTGTTAACCCTGTTACAAAAATAGAGAAAAAATCAAATTCACTTATCTTATTCCAGTCTTGTCCATTATCCCAAAGCATTACTTTAAAATCAGATGGAGTACCGCATAACAGTCCAATCATCTGATAATATTCTTGTTCACCAAATTCAATGATTTCTTGCATAGTCGGTTGCGAAATGGTTATGTAGTTATTTAACTTATATGGTTCTCTAAATAAGAGTTTACATTCATCGTATTTAAAAACGGATTCGTCAAATTCTAATCTGTTCATGGCTGTTTATTAATAACCTGCCGTTTTCCATTTCGAGTACCTGTAATATTATTTGTTGTTTCCTGCTCAATAACGATAGTTCTAATAATGTAATTTGAATCTGTAAAAGATTCTTTGTCGCCTACAATATTACAATGTGAACCAAAAATATTAGACCAATTAAACCTTTCGCGAATAATCGAGCTAATAAGATCATGTCGTGCAATTCCTGTAAGTTGATCAATTGCATCACGTACATCTATCATTACTAGGAAAGTAACATTCATATAGCACATAATTTGGTTATTTTTTGGAATGTCTGTAAATTCTGTTTTAAAGCAAAGATGATGTCGAACTTTATCCTGTGTATTTGGTAAAAAGAAATATGGGTGAATATTCCCCTCCTCTCCATAATACATAGTCCAGTCACCATCATAATTGATAGTTCCATCAGGATTAAAAAGTTCAGTATCTTCTAGGTCTAAATTGTGAAATGCATACAAGAGTTCTGGAGATTTTAGCAAGGCTTTTTTAACCTTTTCTTTTAGATAAATGTTATTATCATCAGGAACGCTCGTTAACGCTGTAAGCTTTGCAAGAAGTTCCTGCTTTGTTTGAAGCTTTTCCATTTATGAGCCTCCCTTATAATACTGATGAAATTTGAAGTTGAATCTCTCCAACAATATTTCTTCCATCTTTATTTATAGAGCATTTGACTACAAGAATTTTTGTTAAATACTCTTTATTATCTGATATTTTAATTTTAATTTTATTGCTTTCTTTTTGTTCTAACCAAGTGATTAAATCAAAGTTGTCAGTAACTTCAATTTCATCTGGTTTCTCATGCCTATTATTTTTTATATAACAGGTCCAGCTGCTTTTTGCTAAATATGGAATAAATTCATCTGTAATTTCATTCCCAGAGGTATTAAAAAATTTTGCTGTAATGAGTTTGTAGCTGCCACCAATTTTAATCTTGTTTGCATTACACAATAAATCACAATGAATTTCATCCATTACTTTTTCTGTATCTGTATGATATGGAGTATCTGTTGGAACTTCATTATCATATAAATCTGCATACATAGCAAAAATATCGCCTTGAGCAACTTCAACATCATCTCTACCATCTGTATATGGATCAAACTTATCCTGTGCGAAAGTAAGTCTCTTCAATCCAAATAAAGGAGCAGTTTCAACCTTACTTACCTGGAATACATTTGGTTTTTCTACAGGTGCAGAAATGATTATACGCATATTTTTATTGTCTTCTTCTACATAATAGATATCTTCAGTAATTGGATTTAACGGAACGATTGCCTTAAATTGGCTCTCAGTGGAAGTGGAGTAATACCTTATGTTACTTTTACAGTTCGTTAAGCTGCAAAAGAGCACGAGTGCTTTTCTCATATTCTCATATGAAGTGCTGACTATATCTTCACCATGCCTCACGGTTTAGGCGTTCTCCATTTCGGACACTTGTCCTACATAATAGTCGATGAACCTTACTCTGTTCGAGTCTTGGCTGCTGATTTTCTAATATTTGTAATTTTTAACATTCACGATTAGCTATATTTCATGCTTGCGTTGTAGTTTACAAATCTATAAAGAGTTTCCAGCAATTAGAAGAAATTCACTGCACAGTTTCCAAATGCAGTGGACAATTACTTATCAGTCCATACAAACGTGTTACTTATTTGATTCGTTAATTCAAATAAGACCTTTCGGTTTTCTCTTTCTTTCAAAAGAAGTTCAGACTATATCTTCATCCTTTCGGATGTCCTCCACAGTACCTACTTAGGTAGCTTAGTCGTTGAACCTTACTCTGTTCGAGTCTTGGCTGCTGATTTTCCATTTAAAAAAAGAACAGGGGATTTAACCTCGTTCTCATACAATTAATTTTTTCTGCTTTCGCCACATTCACGATTAGTTATATTTCATACTTTCGTTGTAGTTTAATTGTCTTTAGGAATTTCCAGCAATTCAAAGGATAGTTTCCCCTTATTTCTAAAGGGAAGGACCATGATATCAGATCCGCTGTTATAAGATGATTGTGTTCTAGTCACTCCCCAGATTTTCCGTTTATACCGTTTACCGTTTTTCTTTACAATAAAATGAAACCAATAATCACATGGTAGGATATTATATTTGACAAATTGATTGCCTATTTCTTTTGTACAGATAAGCCATCTATGATAAATACCTTGATCATCTGCTATATCACAGTACAATCCTGCAAAATCGTCCGATCCGTATTTTTGTCTGTAGTCTGTTTCAAAATAATAGAGTTCATCAGTTGGTTCGAATTGTGTCTTCTGACTTGGTTTAAATTGTAGATAATACTCAATTTGATCTTTATCCAATGAGCTATAAGACTTGACAATAAATTTTGCATCAATGCGAGTTTTAGTTGTATGTGGTCCATATGTAATATTTCTATTCAAAGTAGGAGAGTCATCGTGATAATAATCGTAAACATAACAAACTCTTGACTGAATATCATTATCCCATGTTGTTTCCATAGCATCATCAGATTGTTTTTTTATCTGTTGTCCAATCGTTCCAATACTTGCATATAATCGTTGCATTTCTCTAAAGGTAGGCATAATCAGTCCTCCTTTAATTTCAACACTGCAACACCTGCATCTAAAATAAGTTTTCTATAATCCTCAAATTTAGAATCCGGTTTATTGTATGTAACTCTGGCAGCCTCTAATAATTCAATAATTGGTACCAACTCAACAGGATAGAAGAGTAGGCTATTCAACCCATCTAAATCATACTGAATATTCTGGAATATTTCATTTACATTCTTACCTGGGTATTTACTTGAAGTATTTGGATCTGCGCATTGTAATAAGAAAAAAATAGACCCTCGTAAGGACCTTTTAATTTCTGACATTTGCATATCACTAAATTTTCCGTAACGGTGTTTTGTCATGACGTTTCACCTCCGGAAATGTAGCTATTATTTTCATAACCATAGTCACGAATAAACTTTCGAAGTTTTCTCTCCAAAGAATCAATTCGCTCTATATTCGATTTATAATTATTCTGAATATTTTTTTCTTCTTTTCCACCAATTACTCGTGCCATATTAACTGCGTTATCAATTTGTGGTTTCATCCATGCTATTACCATATATTGTGAAAAAATACCAATCACAAAATCATCATCAGTGTCTGTACTAATAGAATTGGTCAGAGAATATGTTAATTCTAATACCTGATCATCTAATTTAAGTTGACTGAATTTCTTCCTAATATATGGCGTACTTGCAGCGTCATGCAACCATGATCGCATACGCTCATAAGCAAAATCTTGTGGTAGTTTATAGAAACTTGGATCATCCATTAAATTATAAAATCGACTAAATATTTTATCGTAGGTCATATAGTACCTCCGATCCGAAACATCAATACTTTAAATCAAAGCGTGTACCACAGACTTCATCAATGATTTTTGCTTTGCTTAAGTCATCAAATGTTCCATTTTCAATTTGTGTTGCATATTTTTCAATGATAATTTTCTGTACAACTGCAGGGACCTGAGTAAATGCAACTTTAAAGTCTGAAGCCCTAAGATTCATTAGTTTCTGAATATCATTTTCATCAAACATATTTGCATATACATTCTTAACATCAATCCAATGTTCATCATTGAGAAGATTGTCATCTTCAATAATAATATCTGGATTAAAAATAGATGGATATCCTTCAAGCATTGCTGCTTTTAAGTCCTGATATTCTACATTTCGTCTATCACCAGATCCAACAAATTTGTATGTCATCCCACTATGAATGCCATAAAAATGTACTACGCCTGGAAAGATAGAGTGACATGGAATCATTTCATCCGGACGATAATCCGCATCAGTTTTCACATTTTTTTTCTGTTCTTCCTCTTCTTTAATGTTTTCCATTTCAAGATTAAGAAAATCAACCTGATCTTCGGTAAGAACAGATGTTGCTACATACTTTTTATCATCATTATTCTCATTCATTAAATCCACCAGGACCTTGCTTTTTACTTCAAGTTCTCTGGCCAACTCGTAAATTTTCATAATAATTATTTCCTTTCAATCAAAACAGGTAGTAACATAAACTGCTACTACCTGTTCATTAATTTATTTATTAGGCTTCAAATTTCCATACACCGAATCTACGGTTTACGATTGTCTCAACACCGAAAGTTGTCTGGAATTCATAATCCATAGTATCATCCGCATTCTGTCCTAATGTGGTACGCTCAACAATCTGATCTGCACCCTCATAATACAGTTTTACGAACTGATCAATATTATCTGGCATAATGAATACAAAATCATCAGCTTCAAGGTTCTTGGTTTCGTCATTGAAAGCAAATGCCTGTGGAAGCTCAACAACTGGAGTTCCTTCAAATGTACCAAGACGACCTGTGTTATAAACATCAGATTTTGCTTCATTTGGCATCCATGTAACATCTGCGAACCCTGTAAGTTCACCAAGAGCTACATCTGTACCCATAATCATTGCACCTGAGCCGTTTGCACGTTTAACATCAGCGATAAGAGTCTTGAATGCTTTCTTTGTTGCAGAAGATGGGAGACCCTTCTGATTCCATTTTGTCTGTACAGGAAGTTTCTTAATTGCGCCAATAACCTGATCGTGAATCAGAGTATTAACATACAGAGTATAAGAGCGAGAGATTGCATCGATTAGTTCATTCCAATCCTCAACACCCTGTAAAAATCGACTTAACTCGAGGTATACTTTGCATCCAAATCTGGATGTTTTCACGCTAAATTCACTTCCGCGATTAAGTCTGTTCCTCTCGACATTGTGGTGACCATCAGCAATTTTAGAGATGTTCAGAATAAGATCATTAGATTTAACATAGAACAGGTTTCTATCACCAAGAGCAAGAATCTTAGTCTCTACATATTTCTTAAACCAAGGATCATTTGCCCAACCGGTAATAAGAGTCTGATCAATTGTCTCCTGGATAATTTCAAAATATGCCCATCTTACATTTGGATTCTGAAGAGCACGTCTAATCTGAATGTCATTTGGTTTTTCTGTAAAACCGGCAATATCATAGAATTTCTGCAGAATTACAGAGTTTCCTTCTGCCTGGGTCTGTCCCTGGAGTTTATTTCTATATGTATCTAAACAAATTTTAGAAAATGTACGTACATCATGTACGTCTTTGAAATTCTCACGAATTCCCATACTATATTCATTAAAAAACATTTTAACCATTATAGTTTGTCCTCCTTTCCATTACGCTAAAGCTTCATTTTTCTTAACGAAGACATCAAAAGTTCCATTTGGATTAACCTGAATAATCTGTCCAACAAAACCATTAGTTGCACTTGGATCAGATTCTTTGGTTGTAAGTTTGAAGGAATCAGCTTTTACGCAAACGTAAGCACCTTTCTTAGGATCTGCGTCCTCTGCAAAAGCGTCCTTATTCAGAGAAAATCTATCTGTCGGATAAACCTCATAAACTCTCATTCTCTCGCCTGCAGCGTTATAGAAGTTTCCTTCGTCTTCCTGCATAAGTCTTGTATACTCCTGATAGATTTTTACAGGTGTAAGAACAAGTGCAATTTTGTCAGTGATAGCAGGTTTCACTGCCTCAAAATAATCATTTTCTTTCCATTTTTCTGGTGTCGGATACTGAACAACACTACCGTTATCAACATCTTCATCAGAAACCATATTATAAAAATGTCCACCACACTCAGTCGCAAGCATGAGTGTACTTTCAGCGACACCGTGACCGCCATAGGAAAATTTGTCAAAAATACTAGCCATAGTATGTAATTCCTCCTTTTAATATATTTTTTAAGCAAAAATAAAGAGCCTTATGGCTCAAATTTTAATTTACATATTCCCATTTATAACCAAATGCCGAAGGGACAATGTTATTACAGCATTTAGTTATTTCTTTATTTAAATTATCAGGTGTATTTTTAAAATATTGTCGTATTTTTGTAAAGCTAGAAAAAACCTTTATTAAATCTCCAGAATTAATATCATACATTCCATATTTTAAATATTTTCTTGAAGTTATATGATATTTTTTCTTCATTTCTTCTGTTATTTGTTCTGTAGAATAGAAATATCCAAATAACTCATATTTTTTTCGTACCGCTGTCCAGAATTGAGAATTAGTTAAATTATTTTTTTTAATGGACTCTATAGAGCTATTGTATTTCTCAACTATATTAAAATCTAAATCATACTTATAAGTAATTTTAGAATTTTTATAATTTACAGAAAATTTATTATATGGCTCCCCATAATATCTAAAAACGTAATTATTTACAGTTTTCAATTTACCACTACAACAACCCGATATATGACATGACTGAGCATTAATTTCATTCGCTGCATCCATTATAGAAGTGTAAGTTTTTATAAATTTTCCGTCTATGCTATATTGATCTACTTTAATTTTTTGATAAGTGCTTTTATAGCTACCACCAGGTTCTATATTATATCCAGTGTTGTTTTCCGCTAAAGAATTGTATTCTTTGATATAGTTAATTTCTAATAAATTCAATTCTTTATGTAAATCTGATTCATTGTCACATATATACCTATCAATTTCATTAATATAAAATTTATCTAATCCATATTTTCTTATTGCCCTATATAATGGATATTCATAGCCGTCACAATTAGCATTAAATGCATTACTTTTATGATTTCGCCATCTAATCTCAATAGAGTTGATAGTTTGACCAATATAAACTTTATCATTTACAGAATTACTAATACAATAAATATATCCAATATATTTTTCTACACCATTTTCTTTTATAATCATAATTTCGTTCCTTCCAATTAAAAAAGAGCCAGTAGACTCTTTTATTCTTCATTCACATTCTTTTTTGGGATTATTTATAAAATGTGGATTCTTCCTATTCTTAACATACTTGTGTTCCGTTTTAGGACGCTTGTTAAGATAATCAATCAACTCATCTGTATATAAGAACATCCAAAATTCTCTATTGGTAGATGGATTGACTGATCGTGCAATATATCTTTGATGTGCATTCTCCATAAGCTCCTTTCTAAGAGTAGGAGAGTAGCAATAAAATACATCACTCATAAATAAATACCTCGTTCAACTATAAAATTTTTTCTATATTCAGTTGTTATAATTTACTTCTAAATTATTTTTTTAGAGATTTGAAATAATCTCCATAAGGTGAATTTTCATTATCAGCTTCTGGTTTTTCAGAACCAACACCAAATGTCATTCCACCATTAAATTTCTTTTTGGATTTTGTTTCAGAAGTGTGTGCAGAAAAAGTTCCTGCATTAGATGTAATAAAGTCAGCAAAAATAACTTTTGCCTCTTTTTCAAGATCAACAAGACTGTACTGATCCATATTTTCAACAAGAGTTTTAAACTCGTCAGTATCTCTCAGATTGTTGTATTTCTCAGCATTAAGAATTTCTTCTCTCTGTGTATGAAGTTTTGCAAATTCAGCATTTTCTTTGTATTCAACAAGAGATGCATAATTAGTTCTCATCGCTTCAACTTCATCCAATTCCTCTTTGGTAAGATATGTAGCATATACCTCTACACGATCACCGGTAAGAGAGAAGTTATCTCCATCCTGAGAATATGTCTGCTTGTAAGCAATGCCTGTCCAGTAGTCAGACATGATCAAATAATTCTCATAAACCTTTACAGAATACCAGCAGTTATCTGATTCACCATACTGAATATTTACAAGGTCAGATAATGCCCAAATCTTTTCATCAAGGGCAATTTCAAAGTTTGCAGATTTTTCATCAACGGTAATAGAATATTTCTTTTTCTTTTTACCATCTGTTCCACAAGCCTCTTCCTCAACAGGATTTTCTTCAGAATCATCAGATGTTGCGACTGGCTCATCTTCGGATACAGGATCTTCTTCCTGAGTTTCACCAGTTCCCTCTTCATTTCCTGGCTCTTCTACAGGATCTGTTTCACCATTGCCTTCGTCTGCATTTTCATCAGAAGTAGGTTCTGGATCAGAGTTACCATCAGTTGTGCTTGCATCACCGGCTCCATCATCAGAAGCTGCGCCACCGTCATCATCAAATGTTTCTGCAAATTTTTGTTCCAGCTCTTCATCAGATAATCCATCATAATCAAAGGCAATATCCTCAGCTGTTACATTATATTTCTTAAGTAATTCTTCAAATTTCACCAGATTTTTTCCTCCTTTCTGATTAATTTGTGTATTATTATTGAAACAAACTTTTTCTAACTTGGATTCAATATTAGAAAGTCTAGTCTGTAAATCAATCAATTGTGTACTGTAGTTTGTAAAAAGGCTATTATTTTCTGCGCTAAAATCAGAAATTTTAATATTAGATCCAAGCATTCCTGGTTCAACGTCCTTATTTTCAGGTGTCTTCCCGAGAATGGTGACTCCACTAAAATAGAAATCTTTAATATCAAGATATTTTTCTTTTGCGTTATATTCGAGATCTCGAATTGAAATTTCTACTGACACAGCTGATTCCTCTTCTCTACGGAGAATTTCAGCTGCTTTAGAATATTCTTCAAAAATATATCCATCTACTTCACAATAAGTTTTCTTTTTTTCTTTATCATAGACCAATTTAGCATTACATGATTCTGGAACGATTCCAACTGGGAACTCGTCATGGATAACTTCATCACCTTCTTCATGTATATTATGTGCATAAAACTGATATTGTTCATCTCCATTTTCATCTGGAACTTTATGAATGTAACCAAGAATTGGTCTGTTCTTAAAAGATGGTAGTGCAGCTGTCATAACATCTTTTTCAATATTTGAATTGTTTCTGTTTTTTAACGTGTGACAAGCTTGCAAATGAACAGGCATTAATCCATCAATATCACTTGTATCTTCAAAATTAATACTTCCATGTACCTGTACAACTATTGGTTCACCTTTGTCTTTATAAGAAAAATGAACTGATTTATCATCAAAATTTTTTGAATAAAACTCATATAAATCTTCTATATAAAGTAATCTTTTATACATTTACTGTATTTACCTCCTTTCTGAAAATTTCTATATAATAGCCCTTAGAAAAGAGGACTAAACACACATAATATTTGTGAATTTTACCTTAGACACATCAATGTTATTTTCGGCAAAATTCATCTTATTATTATTTACAAACATATAAAAATGAGCAGGTGTCTGGACCTCTATATAACCTAGAGTAATCAACTGCTCACGAACTTCTTTATCATATGTAAAAATAAATTTTTTATCTTTCATTATTTATCACTCATTTCCACGTTCTTTGGATTTACTGCCAGAATCGGTTAGATCATCAGAATCTTTACTTGGGGCACCGCCTTTAATAGGGTCTGTGTTTGAAGTTGGTTGACTGCCTGATTGAGTATAACTTGTGCTTAATGGATTAGACATAAGATCAATAAGTCCCAAATCTCTTTCAAGTTTAAGAAGTGAAATTTGTTCTAATGGTGTATTTCCATCTAATATTCCAATTGACATTCGAGAAAATCCATTTTGGGCTGATTCAACTAATTCTTTACGTTTTGACTTTTTGGTGTATGGGCTAACTCCATCTATATATTTAAAATATCCATGTCCAGTTCCTATAGTGTAATTAAAATATAAATTCAAATATCTTTGAACCTGTGGCAGAAGAGTGCTTTGACCATATTTCATATCTGCTATAATCTGAGCCTCATAGATTGTTGTACCAGATTTGTCTGAATTTAAAATTACTCCACCTATATGTTTAAATATATTTGCTATTGAGTTAGAAATCATATCACTGTCATCTGTATTATTTAAATCTTTAAATTCAATTGTCTCAATTGGAAGTGGAGAAATGGCAGCATTAACACATTCTGGAAGATTTGCTTCTAGCTTATTGTAATATTTTAAAGCTGTTTCTGGATCAACCTCAAAATCGTCTGGCTCATCTGCTCCTGCAAGAGGCTTTAGTCTTGCAACTAATAATTTATAAGCACTAAGCTGATCTTTTACTGACTGAATTCCAAGTAAATCAACGGCATTTATCAAAATCTCAAATAGCGATGAAAAACTCGGATAATCCATAGTCGGATCATCACTATTTACCTTAAAGCACACCTGTCTTTCAGGTTCAAGTTCCTGCCATCTTAGTGTAGAATCTTTCTGATATGCTTCATATTTAGACTTAAATTCAGAATCCCAATACTCAAGATATGTTTCATGCGATCTGAAATAAGAAAAGTCAAATGCGAATCTGAATACTCCGGTTTCAACAGACGATACTCTACAATAATCTCCATCAAGAATCTGATAGAAACAAGTTCCACCTTCCTGGTCAGAGTCATCATAAACATATGCGTACACAGAATCTTCACGCCAAGCTACAAGAAGTAGTTTTACAAGTTCACTGGCAAAATCCATACGTTGCCAACGAATCATAGTTTCATACCAAGCGTTGGTGCGATCCTCTGGAGTCATTTCCTGCGTAGGATCATCCAATGGGATAATATTGAACGCATCTCCGCAAATCATAGTCGCATAGTGTAAACAAATACGTCTATACTCGTAACAAAGTCTGTATAAATACCGGCTTAAGTTACGAAGCTGAGACTCATATGATTTTGGAGATTTCATATAAGTACGAAGTGTCTCCCTAGAATAAGTCTGAAAAGTACGTGACTCAGTTTTTGACAAATCAGTAAGCTGCAGGGCATCTATCATAGCTTTTGTGGTTTTTGCCATTTCAAGCACACGTTCATGCTTTGTAAGCGTTGTTGACATTTCAGCTACAGTTTTCTTCCCCTTTGGCGTATCAATAGTTGGAATAGTTGCTGATTTGTTTAATAGTAATTTATCAACTTTGTCCAGTTTCTTTGTTGAATTTGATTTAGTTGTTTTAGGAGCTGCCTTTGGCTTCGAAGTAGAAATTGAGGCAGCTGTATTAACGGTTTTATTTAAAATAGGTGTACCGTCCTGCACCTTTGGTTTATTTTTACTACCTTTGGGTCTACCCATTGGTACACCTGCCTTTCTATTTATTTTTTTTTGATTTGGATTGGTTGGAATTTATTTTAAGAAGTAAGAAGTGGGAGAGTAGTGGGTGTTGGTTGATGGGATAGTATTAGATTTATTATTAATCGAAATAAGAGTGACGTTTCGCTGTACGTATTGGTAAAATGTCAGCGAGGTTTGAAGTGGACTTTTTCTTTTTACCTGTAATATTTGTACGTCTCATGCAAGATAATTCATATCCAAGTAGAGCACAGCAGTATGCTTTATCGTCATTTAGTTTACCAATTTTATCTGGCGCTAAATCAAACCTATCTTTACCTGTACTTTGCTTAAAACGATAAATATTAACAAGCTCATTTTTCATTAAATCAATTTGTTTTAATGCAATTTCTTCATCAAAATCTAGCTGTTTAATTTTATTTTCTACGGTTATTCCTTTCTTGCGAAGTTCTTTTTCTTCTTTTTCAGATGGATATGTATATCTTTGAACCATTTTTCCATCAGGTTTTTTTTCATAAATAAGATTTAAGTATCCCTTGTTCATGTATTCTTCAGTAAATTCAATCAAATTTTGCTGAATCATTTTAATCAATGCTTCAAATAAGTCTGATTTGTATTTAGCAGGAGAAATAAGATGTAAGATTCCATCAATAGCATTTGGAAATTTTGATTTCATTTTTTCTTCCGGTCTAAATTCGGAATCAATTATTCCTCTATGTATTACTCCATTGCTGTCTTCCCAGTCTTCACATAAAAAGTCAGTGATTGGAACACCAGCTCCTCCAGATCCTGCATCAACTAAAATTGCTAAGATATTTTCATAATCTGCAACACCCTCACCATTATAGTCAAGAATTATTTGTTTCAATGCTTTTACCTGATTTGGTGTATTCATTGGTGTTTTACTTTTAGTAAGCATATCAACCAGAGATATTACATTTACAATACGAGCTTTCCATCCTATAAATTCATCATAAATAACTTCTGCAACAAGAACAACAGACCTATCATACAACCTCGCAGGATCATAAAGTATGAGATATTTTGAACGATTATCTTTATTTTTTAAATCTGGAACACGAGGTACAGAATTTCGAATAATATCTGCTCGTTTAATAATCTGCCCATCGCCGCCCTCACTTGTAAAAATATTCGCGTACTCTCGCAAACCAGCTTCTTTATCCTCACGCATTCGTGCGTCTACAACTTCTTGCGTTAGTAGCGGTTTTGGCATTAAAATACCACCTTTTGTTGCTTTTATAACAGTATCTGCGTTGATATCTGCACAAAAATAACGCTTATCACCTGCATCCATACGCAAACTACATTCACGATATTTTCTAAAAAGATACTGATCTGTTCGACCAGCAGAAGAAGCATAAATAAGTTGATTTGGAAACATTGGCGGTTCAATTAGTGCATCAGTTGCATCATAATCAACACCATCTCCAAATTCAGAGTTCTGCGTACAGAATGGTTCTGAAGTTTCAAAAAGTTCATCTGGAGAATTCATACACTCATCATAAAAATTACAATTAGATCGTTTCGATCTATTGTTGTCATACGCGCCATTAAGAGTATAACAAGCTGAATTATTATAAAGATGAAATTGATAGCTAGATGGATTGTGAGTAAACCCATTACTATTTGCCTGATTTTTTACAACTTCTCCTTGAAATACATCTGTTAATGTTTTAAATGACGGTATTGCGTTAAAAGTTAATTTCTCAATTTTAGAAAATAACTCTATACTCTGAGAACCTACTCCACAAAGTATATAAGCGGAAAAATTATCAACAAGTAGTGTACGAGTCATTAGATAAATTGCTCCAAGAATTGACTTCCCAGAGTTTCGTCCCATACACCACACAATAAACTGCGCATTCCATGTATTCATAAATACATATTTTTGATAATCCATTAATGAAATACCAAATATTTGCTCTGCAAAAAGAACTGGATTTCGTCTTCCCCACTGAATAAATTCTGCAGTTCTTTTTTGTTCTTCAAGTTGTTTTTGAGTTAGTCCATAATTTAATTTTGCATCGAAAAATTCATAGTTATCTGGTAAAATAATACCACTATTAGTCGTCATCAATTATTCTATAATGCTCATCGACAAGACCTTTCTGCATTAAGAAATCTTTCAAATCCTTATTTTCCATAAGAAGCTTTCTTGCATTTTCAACCGCCTCGTCTCTTTCTTTACTTAATTTTTCGACTAACTCAACTTTTATATCCTTAATTTCTTGGGCAATATTTTCATCATACCCAATTTGCTTATGCCGAGCTGCTTCACTTATTTCTGCAACTTGACGCATACCTTCGCATGTGCCTATATCAAATGAGTTTATTTTTGCATCACGTAATCCAATTTCTGTAAGTTTTTTTATCTTTCCGGAGAGTGTATTTGCTCCTTTTGATTTATTATTGTTAAAATTAACACTTATACCATTATCTTTTGCCAGCCTTGTTGCAACGCCCATTAATTTTTGTGAACTACTTGCCATTTTATCTATTAATGCCATATTATCAGCTGCATGAGCTGAATCACTAATATATTTATCAATTTGGTCATTTAATTTTTCTGCTTGATTCAATTTTTTAACAATCTGAATTACTGCACCCATTTTCATGCCATCATTTTTTGTTTCATCATCGATAAATGAATTTAATTGTGCATATAAAACAGGCTTATCCTCTTCAATTGGATAATTTTCAAATGGATCATATCCAATCGAGTGTATAATATCTCGTCTATTCATTTTATATTGCTCAAGAATTTCACTATTCTTTTCTGAAACTAATTTATTATTATCTACTTGAACACTTTCATAAGCATTTTGTTTTATTACTTGAAAATCATCTCCATCAAAATAACTAAGTGTATTATAATTTGGCAAAGATACATTTTTTAAAAATGAATCGTATGGAGTGCTTCTTTTTTTTCCTGAAAATTCATTTTCAGATTCTTGAACACTTGAGTCCCATAATGTTTCTATATACGGTTTATTTAAATAACGAAGCGCAAGTTTCAAATTTTCTTTTGTACAATATTCATTACCATGTTCATCGGTCCTAACTGCTAATTCCCTTGCGCATTCCTTACAAGTTGGAGTTAATCCTAATTTATTAATAGGATCTGTGCTCTTATAAAACTTATATTTAGGTTTCAATTTTCCACATACACAGCATGTTGCGTAATTTGTTTTTAAATCATTTATTTCTGAATTAAGTTTATCAATTTCTGCTTGTGCATCATTTAATTTTCTTCGTGCCTGGGCAGCTGTTAATTTTGCTGGCGCAACAATTTTCTTTTCAGTAGCCGTAACAGCCACCTCCTTTTTATCATAAAATAAGAGGCTGTTTACGCAGCCTCTTTTAATTCATTAATATAATTAATTACAATGCGATTGGAACCTACCCAATCATGCATAACATTGGAGAAAACAATATCAGGTAAGAGATTTAAACTCTTGATACCACATAGAAAGTGTGGTGACTTAAACCACTTGTCGAACCGGACAAAATATTCATTTACAATAACAATAAATCTGTGATAAACTAATAGTTATATCTACATTAGTAGGTATACACATCAAAGCACCGTCAGTTTCTCCAGTTTTGAAATATAAACACGAGAGGCAGGTGAACTACATGGCATTTGTACCGACAATTTTAAAGCCTGTACACGTCAGAGCATATTGGCGCTTCCGTCTTTTTAGGTGGGAGTTTGTTCATGAACACTGGCGCAGTCTTCCTAACCGATAGGAAGAAATAAATTTGTCACCTGAGTCTGGATCGAATCTCTCTGATAAAGATTTTCTTTTCTTACTCAATTCTAGGTACCTGACGGTGTTTCTTCTAAAATTACCTCTATTAAATGCAAGCGGATAGTACGACCATCTATTTCTCTTATTACCTACTCACAATTATGTTATCCATGGTTCACAATTGTTTTCAGATCCGGACCAATCCAGATAGCTTCAATGCACTTGCCATACAAACCAAGACTTAGTGCAAGCACCATTTCAAGTAAAAACCTCTAACGGTTTTTGTTCACAATCTCAAATATGGTTTACTGCACGCAACACCCCAGTAAAAACCTCGAAGGTTTTTGTTCATTTTTTCCTGTCACCGGTATGCAAAATCTACACCATGCCTCCGGTGGAATACTATGTAGTAAATAGTAAAACTGGAATACAGGGACTTGAACCCTGGACCTCCTGAACCCAAATCAGGCGCTCTACCAAACTGAGCTATATCCCAAGATGCTGGGTATAAACCCAGCTTGGAGAAAAAATATGAAAACGAAAAATACAAAGAAAAGAGAAGATTAATAGAAAAGAACAAACGTCCTAAAAACAGAAGCAATAGGACTCGAACCTATATAAACGGATTTGAAGGCCGCCACTCTACCAATTAAGCTATACTCCTAAGAAAACGTGTGGAGTAAGATTCGAACTTACGGACCGCCATTTCTGACGGTCTCTCGATTAGCAATCGAGTGCAATTAGCCAAACTCTGCCATCCACACAAAATTTAGATTTTATACTGTGTCCACCATTTTATATATACCTCCATGCCTTTTTTATAAGGGTTTTATTAGGATAAAAACGTAGGCGGAAGGATTCGAACCCTCGGACCTGTTACAGCCTCTTGATTTCAAGTCAAGTGTAATAAGCCTCTCTACCACGCCTACAGAATTGACAAGCATTTCCTCTTGTCCTGTGGAGGTTTCACCACTGATCGTCCGTTTTGTATTTGCTTCGATTTGTAAAAAGTAAATTCTAGTGAGTAACACTATTCTCACTCTTTAGCTGTAAAATCAGCCATAGCATAAATACTAAGACAGCACACCGCTATTAATGGATGGAGAAGGATTTGAACCTTCGAAGGCAGAGCCGCCTGATTTACAGTCAGGAGCGTTTGACCACTTCGCTATCCATCCAAAATGCTCATAGAGAGATTCGAACTCACACTTCACAGAGCTTAAATCTGTTGTCTCTGCCAATTGGACTATATGAGCAAACCAACATTCTGATCAATTGATCAACGGAGCGGAACCGTTAGGGCAGTGTACCAGGACTCGAACCTGGAGTCTTCATTTGTATTATAATCCGTATTAAAATATGACGCTTTACCAGTTAAGCTATACCTGCCATAAGCAGGATAATACTCCTGCAATCAAATAGGTTTTAGGTCTCCATTTCGACCATTCATCACTCGGTCAATTTTTATTTTAACTTCCTGTCAGAACCGTCACAGGATGTATTTCACTAACTTTTCTTTATTTTACCGAGGTGATATAGTTAGCAATCACACCTCATCATCATTACGTGAACATTCCAGCTTTTCTCAGACGTTCTCTCGCAATATTTACTTCCTTTGAATAATTTCTTTTCGGAGATTCTGCCTGTTGTATCATTTTCTTTGCAGTCTCTCCATATACAATCATAATAGGGCTTTGCTGTCCATTGAACATTTCTTACCTCCAACATAAAGTAGAAGAGAAGATAACAGTCATAATGCTCTGTTATGCCACAGAAATTCAAAAAGTTATGTTGAGGTCACAAACTAAAATGGTTAATAATAAATGTATTACCTTATCTATTATGTACTTCTAAATAAATGCTTCATCTGATTCGTCAGATTCATCATTCAATATAATGTAATGATTTTTTGTGGTACTTACATCCACATGTCCTAATAGTTTTTGCGCTACTTCTGCAGATTTATGTTCATATACAACAAGATTAGTAGCTCTTGATTCTCTAAATAAGTGTGGATGAACACGTCTTCCAACAATCTTAGTGAATAATCCGCTACACCAATCATTAAAAGTTGATTCACTTACTTGTTGAACACCATCCTTACCTTTGGTTACAAACATATATGGACAACCATCATTTCCCCGTTCTTCAATCCATTTTTTTAACCATCCCATTGCATCCTCACCAAATTTAAGCTTACGTGGTTTCCCTACAACAGACGGACCTTTGCAACGAATAGTATGTGTTATATATTGCTTAGATATAACAGTGTGTTCAACACCATCTTCGTCCTTTATCTTAATTTCTTTTTCTTTTGGTTCATATGTAATAACTTCTTTAAGAAGCTGTCTTGCTTCAGCTCTACGGCATCCTGTACTATAAGAAAATACAAGATATGCAAGTTTTTGCCATTCTTCACGTTTTTCAAGTTCTCTACACAAATTTACATATTCATCAGGTGTAAGTGGAACTTTTTCATGAACATATCCAGTTTTTACCACTTTTATTCCAATTGTGAAATTTCTGAAGGTAGGGTACTCGTCCTCGTACATCATCATTACATAATTGCAAAATGCACTTGCACATGATTTTTTAAATTTAATTGCAGAATCAGATAATCCTCTATTTGTAAGCCAATTTAGATATTTTGCAAACTCTTTTTTTTTAATTTCAAGAAAACTTTTATTTTTTAAATGGTCTTTAACCCAAACGAAAAATATTTTAATTCCTGATTCATATACTTTTTTAGTTTTTACAGAAAGTTCAGTTTGATTATCCAGATAGTCCTGAACCATTTCTCTATTAAACTCATTTACTTCATTCCATACTTCTTCAGTTATTTCTTCTGATCTTTCGGCATTTTTACCATCCAATAATCTCACTTCCTTTCAATTATGCAGTCATAAAATCACTACATGGTCTATTAGTATTTTTAGTTATTTGTATACAAATTTTTCTTATTCCATCTATTTCGTTTCCTTTATCAATTCTCACAATAGAAAATAAAACATTATTTTTTAGTACGAATTCATCATAAAAAGGAATATTATTTTTTTTTATTCTTTCTAATTCATTTAAAATATTAAATGATCTCTGCTGATCATAATCTTTTTGATATTTATGTTGTTCTTCATCATATTCAATAATTAAACCTATATCTGGTATAAAAAAATCAATACGATAATTTAATATTTTATATTGAGGAATTATTATTTGAGATGGAAATAGATTTTTTAAAATATCATAGAATTTAAATTCAAATCTTGGATTCACACAAGAATATTTATATTTTGTATTTAATATATCTTGTGCTTTTCCGTTTAATATATAACAAGGATATATTCTTCCTCTTGCATTTTTATATGTAGATTCAATAAAACAATCTTTTAAATTGGAATTAGATTCTAATATCTTTCGAATAGTATTCAAAACATCTTTATGTTGCTTATTATATTTTATAGAAATATCTAAACTACTGATTTCTTCGTTTTTAATAATATAAACCAACCTCTTTTACAATTTTATTTCCTTACGTGAGATGACTACGGCAATAGCCATCCCGATATGAAAGAGTGCTATGATAAAAAAATCAAAACAGAGGGTTAATCACCTCGCGTAAGAAAGCAATGTTTATATTTACCACAGGACCATTACAGTCCTGTGGTTTATCAAAAATGAAATTCTATTTATCTAGCAGCATCCTTTACAGCTTTTGCCAATTTTGCCTTAACAGTTTTATGGGCATCAACATGTACGGCTCCACCAGTAAGCGGATTCCTTGCATCTCTAGCCGGTACATCCTTAACCTCAAGGCTTCCAAATCCTGGAATTCTAACATCCTCGCCAGCTTTCAGTGTTTCCATAATAACTTCCTGAAGAGCTGCTACGATATCACCAGTCTCCTTAATTGTCTTCTCTGCTTTAGCTGCTGTTGCTTTAATAAGTTCAGTCTTAGTCATAATTTTGTTACTCCTTTTTTTCTTCTAAAAATTTTTGTAATTTGATTTTTTTGTACGTGGGACCGCCACGCTCGGCATGTTATTTAATTGTCTATATTCGAATTGGTTTTTATCAGTCAATAACAATATTATTAGTTCCTTTGAGACCTTTTTCTTTATCCCAAATAAAACAAATACATTTTCTTACAGCACCGACATAACCAGATTCATGAGTCCAATTATCCTCGCCTGTGACAGATGGGAGATTGCGGATAATAAGACCACCAAGCTCTTTAATTGCCTGATCAGAATGTAGGTGTGCATTATGCCATTCAGCATATTTTGTTCTTCCCCAAGCTTCCTTAGCTTCGACCTGCATAATTTTATCCAAGCGTTTACCTTCTTTATCACCGTGCGTGAAACCAATAAGACAATTACCCCATTCGTAATATTTCCTTGGATGCATATCTACATCTACAAGTACATTCGGATCGTCATGGAAATAAGCCCAAAGTGTCATCACGACATGCCAGGAACTGGAAAAGTCATGATTGCCAGGAACATACATAAGATCTACAGGTGCATACTTACTTAGTTCTGTAATGCCATCAATAAGCATTTCTACACAGCCCTTGAACATTTCCTGATGTCTCATATTTGTGTCCTGGGCAGTACCACGAGTTGTTGTACCTTGTACATTGTCGAAATGGAGGAGATCATTGCCGATTGGCATAAGAATTTTTTCTACTTTTCTTGATTTTATATCTGTAATAGCTTCAGAAATAATTGCATTGAAACATCTTTCTGCTTCAATATAATCATAAGCACTATTAGTTACGTTACCCGAAGCATACTTTCCATAATGTAGATCCATGATTGGAATTTCATATAATATTCCACTATCAGGTTTCTGATTTAGCCAAAAATCTCTATTTGGATTATAATTTCTAACTAAGTCTTCGTAAAACTCTTCAATTTCAATCTGAGAAATTTCAGTTCTTGGCTTTACGTTGATTTTACTTGCATACAGATTTTTAACACCAGATTTTCCGCTCTGATTCCAGATGGAATTTCTTGCAGATACAAGTTCCCATTCAAGTGGATCATAACCATGTGCATTAAGTAAAAACTCAGGATTTTTTAAGTTTTCTTCATTAATTTCAATAAGTCTATCACTTGTAAAAGATCCATCTTTATTTACATCTGTCTGTTCTTTATATCTTGGAAGTGAGAGAGGTGCGATTTCCTCATTAAGATCTTCCATTTCTCTTTTTCGTTTTTTCTCAAAATATTCTTTTACGAAAACACTGCCATATACATTGCTACAAGCGTTCCGAAGAGTATTGCGAGAAAGTGGAATAGAATATTCGTCAATAATTTCAGTCCAATCTTTATCTGAATTTCCCTGTACTTTTGCAGTTATTTCGGCAAATGAAGCTTCATACTGTTCAGGTGTCATTCCATAATCGCTTATTCTTTTTTCAAAATCCATAAATGATTACCTATTCTGCATTATCTGCAGGAATTACATCTAGCTCTTCTTCAGTTTTAATCTGAGCAGTCATCTCAATATACTGGTTTTTCATGGCGTTAAGAAGATCTACAACAAATATTTCTTTTTCATCACCATTTTCATCTGTATATGTAATTGTGGAACAATCATCAGAAAGTGTTCCTTTAATAGATAATTTATCGGTTGTGTTACGCTTAAACTGTAATCCTGATTTCATTTTATTTTCTCCTTTTATTCCTTAAATAATTTCATCTAAACTTTTAATTACTTTCTCTGCAACACCATATTTAATAGCTTCACTCGCAGATAAGTACCAATCATTATCAAAATTTTCATAAAATACATCTTCTGGAATTTTTGTTCGTGATAATACAAAATTACCTAATTCCTCAATTTGACGCTGATAATTCATAATTGCAGCAACTACTTCATTATAGTTACCTGCAAATGATCCACCACCTTTATGAACAAGGAATTCCGCTGTTGGGAATGTGTATCTTTCGTGACAGGAGAGATAAATAAAACATCCACTTGATGCAGCTACACCAACATTAATTCCAATAACTTTTGTTGTACTAAGTTGAATTGTATCTACAAGACAGTTATTTACTTCCAATTCTCCACCCGGACTAAAGAAAATTACTTTAATAGGAGTGCGCTGATCGACAGGTATATTATTTTTCTTATCTTCAAAATTCCACTGCATAATCATTTTTGCATACTCTAATGTCATAGAAGTAATTTCATCATCAATCCAAATAATTCTATTCTCATAGTTTTTATAAAACTGTAGAAGTGATGGATCTGGTAACTGTAAATTTTCAGCATTCTGTGGAATAGCAATATCTAAATATGCCATTTCTAATTTCTTTTTATCCTTTTTTTCATTCATAAGCATTACCTGCTTTCATTTTAATTTTTTATCACATAAGATCTGCAAGTTCACTAAGTTTTGATCTATAATTGTTTTTCAATTTGACACATCCAAAACTTTCATTTCCTTTAAATACATCAATAAGTCTATTCATTCCGATATTCTGAATATTAGTATCTTTCTGCTCGATAATATCTCCCTCATAAATCTGTTTACACCCAGATTTACAGCGTTGAATTATTGTTTTTAAAGTATATACATCTAAGTTCTGTGATTCTGTTACAAGGCAAATACTATCTGACTCAAGCTCTATACCACGTATATTTGCAGTTGGAATAATATCTAACATTCCACGTTCAACCATATATTCTACTTGCTGCATATCACCAAATTTTGATGCAAGAATATTTCCAATAGATCCATAATAAAGAAGCTTTGTAAGATGATCACCTTTTTCAAAACCAAGTGTCTTTGCATTTTTTAATGGTTCATAAGAATAAATGATATAACATTTTTTAAATCTACCCTTTTCGATTTCTTGCATAATATAATTAAGTGGAAGAGTAGTTTTGCCTGAACCAGCTTTACCGTATAATACTGTAATGTCATTAGTGTTAATTGAATCCATTGCAAATGCTTGAATATTATCTAATGGCTTTAATGTTCCAAACATATTAGATTTAAATGGCTTGCATCTAATCGATTGGTAAGTTTCACCATCCCACTTTAATGTATCTACTTCATTTCCATTTTCATCCTTAAGCAATACATATTCGTTTATCAAAAGATTTAGTGTATTTTCATTAAGATGTTCATAAAAATAAGCCATACTTTCTTCAGATAAACTTATTTCCTGATATCCTTTATAATAATCAAAACTATTTTCAGCTGCACTTTCAACATCTAATTCAAAAATCCATTTAGCAATTGTTTTACAGGCAAGATCATTGGTAACAAAAATTGTATTTTCAATTGTAGATGCACATGCACAAATCTGATTGTCTGTGGAATTTTCAAGACCTTTTGATTCAATAATAGATAGAATAGAATTGTCTGTTATAACAACTTTATATTTGTCAGTATTTTCATCTAAGATATGTAATATTTTACGTGATTTATATTTTGTTTCTTCATCTTTATTTCTTGATACTTTAATATGCTCTAATTCTTGAAGGGTAGTAGAGCTAATGTAAAAATAACTGTCTAATACATTTTCTTGTAATGCTAAAACAGCATTTGTATCATAAAATTTTATTTTGGCTTCGATGGTAAATAACCACCTTTCTTTAATTATTTCGCCTTGTGCGATGTATTCAGTTGTCAAATATTATTTTAATTTCTCAGCTTTATCAGCGTACCAGTCGTGAATTTTTATACTATAAATTCCTGCTTCAATGTCCTCGTCACCTACTAACTCCACAGGCGTAAATTCCGGTAATTCCTACCGTACTAAATATCTATTTATGCATTCAAAATTCTCAAACCTTCGTTTAAAATATTAATAGCAGCATTAATATCTCTGTCATGATGTGTACCACATTCTGGACAAATCCAATCTCTTACGGTTAAATCCTTTGTATCACTATTCTGATATCCACATACATGACACAATTGGCTTGATGGAAAATATCTATCAACTTTAATATACTGATGATTATTCCATTTTGTCTTATATTCCAATTGTCGTGTTAATTCATACCAACTACAATCTTGAATTGATTTTGATAAATTTTTATTTTTAATCATATTACTTACTGCTAAATTCTCAGAAACAATTACTTGGTTTTCGCAAATTAGCTTATGAGAAATTTTGTGTAAATTATCAATTCTTATATTATGAATTTTTTTATATATTTTTGCTACTTTAATTCTTTGTTTGTTATAATTATTACTTCCTTTTATTTTATGTGATAGCTTGCGCTGTTCTTTTGCAAGTTTATCCGCATACTTTTTAGTTGTTTGAATATTTTCAAATTTTTCACCATCGGAAGTAATAAGTAAATCTTTAATACCTAAGTCAATACCCACTATAGATCTAGTTGAATACAACGGAGTATGTTCTGTTTCAACAAGAATTGATACATAATATTTTCCGGATGGATTTTGTGAAACATACGCTGCCTTTATTTTACCTGTAAATTGTCTATGAACTTTTGCTTTTATCCATTTTAATTTTGGAAGTTTAATTTTATTTTTTTCAAAAGAGACTTCGATATTATTGTTACAATAATCGGTTTTATATGATTTTCTGTTGTTATTCTTTTTTTTAAATTTCGGAAAACCTGTATGTTCTTTGAAAAATTTCTGATATGCTGTATCCATATTATGTACCGAATTAGTTAACGCAAATTTATCAACTTCTTTTAACCAAGGATATTTTTTCTTTAAAATCCTGTTTACATAATTATTACAATCAAATTTATTCATAAATTTATTTTGTGTTTCATATAAATTCTGTCGATAAACAAGCGTTTGATTATATACGAATCTACAACAACCAAAAGTTTTTTGAATCAGTTCTTTCTGCTGTAAGTTTGGAAGCAAATAATATTTATATGCTTTGTACATTAATAAATCCTTTATTTAATTTTATTTACTAAATCTGCATAGTAATCCTCAATATACCTTTTATTTCCACATGTTTTATAATACCCCACATGATAACCTCTGGAATTCATGTACCCACCTGAGTATGGCTTTAAGATTTTTTTGTCAATAAGGGTCTGAATACCCTCTTTTGTAATTGTTTTAATAACAATACACACCTTTCGTTCTAAATTTCCTCATAATAGAGGATAGTAATTGCAGGTATACGAATTGAACGTATTCCATAAGATCATGACTCTTATATGCTTCCTTTACAATAACCTGCGTCAATTTAAACCACAACTGGACCAGTTACGTAGCCTAGCCCAGCTGCAGTCGTAATTTGTGAATGGTCACCCAGACACTCACCTCACCCCTGTGAGCTGTTTGTACATTTTAATTCGCGAACCCATATTTATAACGCGCACTCGGCAATAGCGCGAGGGCCTACTCACACAACTCTGTGCTTTCACGTTATTCTCCCTATTACCGGTATTTGTTGGACACGCGAAAATCCCTTATTTTATATAGGTTTTTCGAATGTCAAAAACACCCTAAACGCCAAAATTTTTATATTTTATAAGCTTGAATTAAAATTGCACAGAAATTTTTCTTTATCATAACGATATAATATATTTAAGATTTTCCTTGTATATTTTAATGGATTATATTTTCTTTCATAAGACAAACCAATCTCATGACTTAATCCAAGGCTGATTTCAATAAGTCTATTTATTGTAATGATATTTCTTATTTTAATTTTTGAAATATCAGATATAATACTTTCTGTTTTTACAACCAATGAATTATAATAGTCTTCATCTGATTTACACGTATCCTTTAAAGTTTGCGTATATATATCATAATCAATTACAATTTTCATTATTTTACTAATTTGATCACGATTAGGTCTGCCTGTCATCTTGATAAAGAAGTTCTCTGTAGGAGTAGTTACCTTAGTGCTTGCTCCTTGGATTTTATCCAACCATTCCTGTAACCAGTTCATTGGACATACAAGGTCTTTATTGATTCGTCCTTTTAATTTGTTCTTGGATTCCTCAATATCTTCCTGTGGAAGCTCTTTACCATCTTTAGTCACAGCAATTTCTCTTGTATATTTCATAAATTCAGGGAAGTCACACTTTTTCATTCTTTTGTTTCCATTTTTATCAATAACTTCTTTTTTCATTGACATACATGAAAGTTTACTTATCCTATCAATCTCTTTAACACCATCAATTTCATAAAGCCTCTTACAGCTATCGATTATTACTTGCATCTGTTATGTCCCTGGCTCTTTATCCAGGGCGGCTCCGAATTTCTCCGGAGTGTCGGAACATATCTTTGCCCACATCTTATTTTGTTTGGGCACTCAGCGCTCGTGTCCATATTATTAGTTGCCATACTGCAATGATTGTTCTCTGAGCCTTCCGGTTACTTCAACTGGCTTTCACCGGCTTGGTTGCTGATTAGCATGAAAAGCTTTCCAGCAGTTCACTGAGTATTTTTTGAACGGAGTTTCCTCCGAACCGGCCCATTTAATAACAAGCCAATACTGAAAGAATTACGAAATTATCTGATAGTTCATTAAGTCTTTTCGGATCTGGATTATCACTCTGTAACTCACTCCAGTAATAAGTCATGGCAAGCTGTGCTAAATTACTGGAATATCCAATTCCGATTCTTGATTTAGAAAATGTATTATCCATACGTGCATATTCTGATTTATTACTTTTATAAACCACACCACTTTCTTTTAAATCGTTAACAATAGTAGGGTAGTGCTCATAGCAATAAGCTGCACACTTAACCATTGTATGTTGATTTGTAGCTAAAACGAAGTCCGAATCTTCATCAGCCCCATTTAAACGTGGTTGTACATCAGTCTCAATACAATTTATTGCGAGAATATTTTTTGAAAATTCAAAATATTTTCCCATCTCTGGACTGTAAACATTGTGAAAATAACAAATATTATTTGGAGAATTGTGCGGATTACGAAATGCACATAGATATTCATCATGTTCAAATCTTGTGGTGTAACACTGTATAGCGTTATCTTCAGATTTCAGAGTAGGATCTTTTGTAAAATCCTCACCAACAGAATAGAGTAGAAGTGCATATGGATTTCCACATATAGTTAAATTATCTCCATTTACAACAATCTTGCCTTTTCTAAGCTTATGTACATATGCGGAAATAATTTTGGATTTCTCATGTCTGAAAAACGTACTGTTACCAAACTCATGATTATGATCATACAGGTCAGCCATCATCTCATAGTGGTTTACCTCATTAGCATTTTTTCTTAAAAATTTTTCAAACTCATCATTATCCTGCTTCAGTAACTCCACATACTCAATACTGGTGCTAGCAATATCCCTTACATCATCTTTTGTGCATGGGAGAGTATTGACCATCTGATAACTGAGCTGTTGGTATTCACCAAGTTTACTAGGATGATCAGTCTTGACAATGCCAAACACGCTGCCATCCTCATTTACTTTTTTACACCAATACTCATATGCGGATTCTAATGAGCCACCCATCAGGTCCTTGAATTTTTTCCATTTAATGGCGTTGTCAGTAGTGATAATCTTGATGTCTTTCAAATAGTGCCAATGACCAAACATATCTTTAACTTGGTAGGTCTCATAGTCATTGCCGGTTTTCTCACACCAATCTTTGAAAAATAACTGTATATGAGATTTAAAACCACACATTTTAAATAAATGGTGTCTCATTAGAGCCATACCATTAATCTTAATGGTCCAGTCCGGATTATAAGCATTCCTACAATCTTTGAAATAATCAGCTTCGATCAGCCCCATACCGTCCCAAAGTGTATTCTTAACTTCAGTAATCTTTTTATCTACTACACATTTTTTACCGATTCGACCCTTAGAATCCACGTAATCTTCTGCACGGACAATATTAGCCATTGCCTTAAAGAACGAATCCTGATCTCGTAGAATAAGAATATCCTCCACAGGAATATACTTAGTTCCTACAATGGTAGATGTAGTAAGTGGAGCATAGGCAGACATCTCAACAATTTTTGCATTATCATCTGTCATCAATTTTCCAAGTCCGATAGTCAACCATTCATAAGTTACTTTATAAAGTTCAGAGTTTATAAAGATAACCTGTCCAAGTTTAGCTTTAGCACTGGTCCTAAATAACATCTCATAGTGGATTGTCTCTTCACTTTTAATGCTGCCATCTTTATTTTTGGTTTTATAAGTAACATCTACACCTTCGTTGTAGAACTTATCTCTGATTTGCTCACGCTTTTTCTCGTCATAGAGATCCTTGTTATTTTCAACTTTTTCTAAAGTATATTTAAGACGTTCCTTTAATTCGCCATCAGAATTTTCATATAACTGCTTAATTCGTTTATGTTCATCCTCATAGGATCTGGTGCCAAAATCAAAATCTAAACAGATAATATCTCTAGTAGATTCACCTTTATATACATTAAGACCATTTTTTATAAGAAAAGCAGAGAATAAACTATTATTAAGCATTGCTTCAGTATATGAGAAATAATCTCTTGTGCCTAAATTAACATCATATAATGTTCCGGCACTGATATTTTTGATTTTAATTCCAAATTCACTAATATCAATCACCGCCTAACATTATTGTTTATCCTGCGAATCAGAATTTTTAGTAGGTTTCCATTTATATTTGTGTCCTTTATTTTTATTGTTTGAAATGGTCCAACTATAAGAAGCTGCTGTAACAGTAACATTATGTCCTGGGAAGGGTGGATAATCAGTTTCGAAATCGTAATGACCTAGATTGCCAGAATAGTAACGATGAAATTCTTGATGAGATGGAATAGCTGGGAATGTACCTCCAGTATAATAGTTTTTAGTTACTTTAGATGATAAATTCTGTGTAAGTGCAACATTTTCTGTATTCATATTTAGTAATAAACTCCTTTAGCATTTTAGTTATATCCTTTCTTTCTGTGAGGTTGATAAGTTACATAGTCCACTTTGAGGAAGAGTGAAGGGTAGTGGACTATATTAAGTACTTCTGTATAAAAAATTATTTCATTCTGTAAAAAGTACAACATATTTTTATGCTCGTTATTCAGTTTTAGTTTTAATAGTATTGGATTTTATTTATCTGAAATAGATAAGATAAAAAGAATATTCAACTTAGAGCAAGCAATTTTGAAGCGTAAGCGAAAAATTGTGTAGCGATGACAAGCACCTTTAGGTGCGCGGCAGGGGCGTCTGCGACAATAACATTAGTGGAAGAGAAATGATATATTATAAAATATACAATAACGTATTGGCCTACGGCGTTAGCTGACGCGCAATCTTACGATTGCTTTGTCACTCACTTCAGAATTTATCCGCTTCGCTTCTAAATTCTTCGTTCGAAAATTATAATTTATTTTATAAAAATGGTTTTATTCTATATAACTCTTTTTTATAATTTTTTTTATTTTTTCTTTTAAGGAATCAAAATTACAATCCCTTTATTTTATTGAGTTTGTAAGCCCTAAATTTTCAATTTTAGGAAGTTTGACTTTCTAAAATTTTTTTCTAATAACTTTAATTTGCAATTTTTGGAACACGATTTTCACCAGTATTTATAAGGCTTTAAAGCCAATTTTTTAAAACGTCTGAAACAATTTTGAAATTGAGTTTTCTCAGTATTTATAATGGTTTAAGCCAAATCCTTACCCCCCTTTTTGGGTGAAAAGCTTATAATAAGGTTATTAATATTTTTACTGCATATATAAAAGTGCAATTTAGTTAGTATTTATATAGGATTATCGACCCTAAAGGAGTAAAAATTTACCCCCCTTTTACGTTTTAAGTGTTTTGAAAAAATGGCGTTGAGCCTATATAAAATAAGGGATTATTGATGCTCCAAATTTTGAATTAGTGATTTTTAGAAATTAACAATGGTCCAGGCATACTTATATTTCTTCTGTTTTTTATTGCCATTAGCATCTGTAATTGTTCGTAATGTTTCAAATTCCTTAATTCGGTAAGGAGTATTTTCTTCTTCAAACATATGATTTAAAGTAGAAGCTCTCTTCATTATCTTCCCATTATGGATAAGATTTATTTTATGAATTAGCTCTGTTCGATCTGCTGGTTGGAGAAATATAGTTTTGTTATCTGCCAATTTTTTTAGATATTTCTGCAGTTCCTTATTCTTATTTTTATTAGATTGTTCACTTATCATTTTGTATTTATAGACTCCTTTTTTCTTATCATAGAAACCGAAGAACTCAGCTAAATATTTACAATATCCAAATTCCCCATACTTGGTCATAATGTTTTTATATTCCTTAATGTCTTCCTGCCGCTTGAAATACATAGGACCGTTTACTCTTTTAATATAAGTATTTGGAACAACTTTACCATTTATGTCATAGCAAAGATCATCATATAAAATATTATTACAATCATTTTGCATTGGATATTTCTGGATAAGCTTATCAATAGAATAATCATTATCTATAAAATATTTAGCCATTTCAACTTTTTGTTGCATATTTCTTATTAGACCAGAAAGCTTTTGATTGGTAAGAGCGTGAATATATACGTTTAATTTATCATTACCATCTTGAATTCTTTTACGTCCAACACACTGAATTAATGATCCAAAATCAATAATGTCAATTACAATATTCTTAACTTCTCTGTCAATAATATTAATACCTGCATCAAAACAAGATGTTGTTATAAGAAATTGTTCTTCAAAGCGTTCGTTATGCAAGATCGTTTGAATTTTTTCTTTATCAACATATTTATAATAAGTCGAATTGTTTTCGCTGCAGTTAAATACACAATAATCTTTATATTTTTTATAAAGCTTATATGCTTTTTCAGCAGATTGAATGAAGAAAATACCCTTAGATCCTTTTTTGATTCCTTCTTTTATAAGTTCCTCTATAGTATCTTCTTTATAAAAAAATTTTAGATTCCGAATAAATGAAAAATCAAATGGTAGATAATATTTTATATATTTCTCTAATTTATTTTCTTTAATGTATTTCTTCATATAATTTTCCATGTTATTGCCAGTGGCAGACATAAATATATGAGTAGCAGTACTATTATTCATTATCAGCTCAAAAGAGATTGATGTTTTGTTATTAAAACTGCTGTCATTAAAGAAATAATGGAATTCATCACAGACAATATATCTGTACTGAGATAAATTGATTTTATCCAAAGTGTTATGTAATTTTGCATATTCGATTGCCTGGTATGTCATTATAGTAATAATATCATCTTTGCCAGCAGCAACAATTTCATAAGCAAATTGGTCTACACAATTAGATCGGTGAATAAGCATTAAAATTTTTTCATTATTATCTTTCGCCGTTTTATATAATGGGTTTTTGCAAAAATAACTTTTGCCAGATCCCATTGGCGCAGATATAAGAACATTTTCTTTTGGTTTCCATGATTTTATAATAGATTCTGTAATTACATTTGATATTCTTGCTTTCATTGTGACTTCCTCCTAGTGAGTTAAATATTTGTTTCTGTAATCCCTAATTGCCTGGATTAATTCTGGAGTTTTATTGAAAAAAAATACATTTCTTCCAGATTTGTCGTTTCCTGGCTCTGATCTTATAAGAACAAAGCCTCTTAACATAAGATAACCAGCGAGTTTCTGAGTGTAAATTGTTATTGCTTCTTTTTTATTTTCTGTATACATTTGTTATTTATCCTTTCTTAACCTTAATTATTTGAATATGTTAAAATGTTGGATTGTGATTTTTATACATAAGAAAACCTCCTTTCAAATATTTTTTCTAAATTATTTCTTCTTTAATTCTGGGAAAATGTTATTATATTCTTCTTCGGTTAGTGGTCTTTCTAAATCATATTCGTATTTAGGTTCAGACAGTTTTTGTGGTCCATGCGGATTATCTGGATCAACTGGTTCACAATAGAAATATTCTTCCTTACGTTTATATGCCTGTGCTGCTAATTCTGTCATATTTGGTTTTAAGTAAGGTTGTGGTCCACCATAAGGACATGTTGAGATATAACGATTTGCAATTTGTTTCTTGAATAATGTTTTCAATTCTGATAAAGACTTTATTTGTTCCATGATCCTGCTAACCTCATAATATATTCTTTGTATAATATTGGTGATGCTTTCTTTAGTAACTCTTCTAATTCTTTGATGGATTTGTTCCAAATACATACGGTGAATGGCGCTTGACAACCATCGTAGTATTCTGCATAAAATTTTACTTTTGAATCTGGTATTACTTCGATTCTATCATAGTTTGCCCTTGCTACTCCAAATGCTGATTCACCATAACCAGATTCTGAAATCGCCTCTTCAAATTTGTCAAGTTCATCATCTAATGATGAATCTCCTTCGTACCAAAGTTCGGATAATAGTTTAACTAAAACTTCAAAATTATGTTTTTCATTCATTTTTTTTATTCCTTTCTTGAGATGTGATTAGTAGATTCAATGTAATCTTCTAAATGAATTTTTATTTTATTCTTAAGAAATAAAATTGATGTGAAATGAAAAGTATGTCAGTTTGCAAAAATTTGTGGCTATATATTCGGAACGGTGTCTGATCTGGATGATGAGTTGGCTGATATTAAAACATACCCCATTGTTAGGTAAAAATTGAAAAATTATGGGTAAATTTTGATGAGATGATGCGATGTGGTAGATTGGTAGGGTAAGGGTGTTTGAACGATTTTAGGGTCCAGAATTTTGATATATGGTATTATAGTTTGTAGATGTCATTGAAAATACTATTGTTAGAGAGTGTATAGATTAAATAAAGTGAGTGAATGAGTAATTAAAATAAAAGAAGCAGTACATCCGGAACGATGGCTGCTTTAAATTTTTTGATCAAATTACGCTAATTATGTAGTGTTTTTGTGATACTGAGAGATAACAATATTTATATAGGAAAGAACGTGATTAGTATGATGGGTAAAATTGGATTTGAGTATGGATTTATTGGGATTTTATCGAATGGGTATTTCGTGAATGGTAAGAAAATGCGGATTATGCCTTAAAAACATTGAGATCTTGATGGATTGGGTGGCATAGCAGGTGAGTGGGTGAATTTAGATAGTTGAACGGTATCGGTTAATGGCTTGGATTTATTAGGATTAGGGGATATTGGTGCGTGATTTTTGGATGATTTTATGTGCGATTTTTGGAGTGGTGGTGCGAGAAATGATAGGAAAAGATTGGGATTTTACGATACGGTGGTCGATACGATGGGAGAGTGGTGGATTGGTGTGAATGATAGGAAATTATTGGGATAGAGGCTGGTTGATTGGGAGATGGTGATTTTCCAGTCAGTGTGTAGTTGAACTTGCTTATGGTCTTTGCAGCATCCTGGACTTTCTCCAGGATCAAAAGTACCCCCATCCCTTTATTCTAAAGCATTCTAATGTATATTAGAACACATTGCAGATATACTTTTTGAAAATAAAATATAGAAATTACTATAGTTTGATTCTGGCAGTCGTATTTTTTGCATTATATAGAAAGAATTTTCTCAAAAATAACGCTTAAAAACCGCAGAAATGTTGATTTTTCGGGCTTTCTGCGGTATTGGATAAATGAGAATTTTTTACCAGACGGTAAAAAAATGTTGCAAATGCAACATTATCGTATCTATAGATTTTATCTATAACAAACAATTCATTTATAGATTTTATCTATAACACTCTTTACTATAGCCATAACCTATACCAAACCACATTGCTATAGTTTTATCCTATACCATTTTATGCATATTGCACAACGTCTTTCCAGATTCCCTAAATTTCACCCTCAAAAAGACACTTTTTACACATGTTTCCTACTTACACAACACCA